>JAEEGJ010008638.1_pt1 | contig 27921 bp, 26 predicted proteins | sample 8958761 | NCBI WGS metagenome assembly JAEEGJ01 (sample SAMN16246546, study PRJNA631951) | gut metagenome | biome: gut microbiome; feature: rumen; material: RS-attached | host: Bos | place: Iran: Karaj | collected 2018-10 | reverse complement strand
CATGCTCATCAGTACCGGTAAGGAACATTACATCATAGCCCTGCATTCGCTTCATTCTTGCGATAGCATCGCATGCAAGAGTCGAATAGCAGTGTCCGATATGCGGATTGCCCGACGGATAGTAGATCGGTGTCGTGATGTAGAATTTCTTAGATTCCATGATGTTCCTCCTAACGCGCGTATATTATTTTATATAAGAGCGCGTAACTAAATGATTATAGTGAGTAATTCCCCGTTTTTCAAGGATTTACATCTCGCTGGCAGTTTTATAGGCTTCCTTTTTGTTCATGCCGGTATATTCGGACACGACAACTGAAATGTCCTTGGTAGACATTCCCTTATCCTTCAATAGCGAAATGAGTTTTATGGGATCTCCTGCAGCCGTAACAGGCTTCTGTTCCTTAGGTTCCAGGCAGATGCAGAATTCACCGCGGGGTTCAGTGTCTTTATAGTATTGAACAGCTTCTTCAACCGTCATGCGGAGAACTTCCTCATACTTTTTGGTAAGTTCGCGGCAGATTGCAAGTTTATTGGGACCGAATCCGTTCTCATTAAGCTCATCTAAAAGTTTCCTCAATCTGTGGGGAGCTTCGTACAAAACGATGGTCTCGCCTATCAGTTCCAGTGATTTCAGGCGGTCGCGCCTTTTCGAGCCCTCTGAAGGAAGGAATCCTTCAAAATGGAAATATCTGGTATCCAATCCGGAGATGCTTAATGCTGCAGTAACCGCAGAAGGGCCGGGAATTACGCTGATCTCAATGCCGTTCTCAGATGCAAGCAAAGCAAGATCCGCACCCGGATCACTGATAGCGGGCATTCCGGCATCAGATACTTCAGCAACGTTAAGTCCCTGCTTGAGCAGGTCGATAATGCCGTTTCCGCTGGCAGCCTTGTTGTGCTCGTGGTATGCGATAAGACGCTTGCCGGTGATACCGAGGTTGGACAGAAGAATGCCCGTTACTCTCGTATCCTCACATGCAATAACATCAACGCTCTTAAGCACTTCACATGCTCTCGGAGACATGTCATCAAGATTTCCGATAGGTGTACCTACTAGATAAAGCAATCCGTATGTTCCTCCTCGTATATATGAATAGCCCTTTTTGTAAGGGTATTACTGTCCTCTTCGTTTACCATTAACGGCGGCAGTACCTTAAACTCCGCATTGGGAGAACCTTTCTTGCAGGCGATCAAGGCCAGGAATGCATTCTTTCCGGCATTGGCGTGAACCGTAAGAAGTCTTACGGGCGTGAGTTTGTATTTCCCGTACAGAGAAAAGCACTCAGGCACCCTGTCAGGACTTATGCACATGACCGCATAACCGCCGCTCGTTCTCGTCCTAAGAGATTGTACTCTTATAAAGTCTTCAAGTCCTCCCTGTTCACTGAATCTGGCTTTGGATTCATGAATGGATTTAACTGATGTATCCGTTACCGAACCTCTGGTTCCGTCGTAAAAAGGCGGGTTCATAAACACAACATCGTAAGCCTTGTTCTTGATACCGGCCGGAAGATCACGAAGATCACAGTTATAAGCGGTAATGCGGTCTTCGAGCGAATTGATCCTGATGTTCTCGCAGAAGACCTTATATGGAAGTTCCACGAGTTCCACACCGTCAATGTGAGCGTTCTTGCAGCGGGCCGAAGCCAGAATGGAAACTCCGCCTGTGCCGCTTCCAAGTTCAAGCATCTCACAGGGCTTGCCGCCTCTGACAAATGCTGAAGCAAACCATGCCAAAAGAACGCTTGCTGTATCAAGCTTATAGCAGTCCTTATGTTGAAGTAGTTTTAATCCGTCACGTCCCAGATCTTCCGGAACGATCAGATCGCCTTCGATATTCACGCCAACAGGATCAGACAATTACGCCGCACCATCCGTTATAAGTTTTTACGAGAGAATAATAACAGAAGTAATCCTATTTCTCTATTCGGCCTGGATCAGGCTTCAGACGCTGATACGCGGGCAGCATGATTGTCCTTTTCATTGAGCAGCGATACCTTTAATGTTTCAAACCGGTCAAGCAGTTTAAACTTGACTGTGCTGCAATCTTGAATCTGAAGGTTTATTTCTGATTTTCTTATCTTTTGTTCTTCGGAAATTACACTGCCGGAAAAGCGGATATCCGCATTTTCTTCAAGAGTGCGGAGTTCATTCTGACATTTCTTAAGTGCCTGTTCGTTGTGCAAATGCTCTTCAAGAACATCTGCGATATCACGCATAATAAGGAAGAACTCCCTGTCTTCATCGGCTGCGTGCTCAACACCTTCAGAGCATCTTTCTTTTAAGTTCTTACACACTGCCGGAAGCATTTTATCAGACAGCTGCATGTCATAGATCATCTTCCATTTTCCTGCACAGAAGATCCTGCCGAGCAGAGCATCAAAATCCTTGGGATCGACCATGAGCATATGCGAAAACCTCTGATCAGCTTCAACGAAATCCCCTCTGTTTACAGCCTCTTTTGCCTTCTTGAGAGTGTTATTGAAGAACAGAGAAGTACCGTATGCAACACCGCAGAACTTGCACTCAAACATCCCCTTATCCTTATCAAGATACAGCTGGCCGCCGCACTTTGCGCAATTTACGGTTTTAACAATATCGATAAACGGATTATTGGCAGAAGTCTTCTTTTTTGCCTTCGGAGGTATATAACCATTTAACGCCGGATCCTCTTTTTTCAGAAGAGACAGTTCCTCCATATAACGTCTTTTTAGCTCAACCGCTTCTTCAGACAGGGAATCCTGGATTATGTGACCTGCCGTTACATGTTCTGAAGGCTTGGGAACGTTATAAACGGTATATCTGACCTTGTGGCGATGAATCAGGAAAACAGCCAGTACTATCAGTGCTATTACTCCAAACGCGAATAACGAAGCAGGAACCAGCCACGTTATATTAAATCCGATAGCAAAAAGGATTACTTGAAAAAGGACTCCAAATCCCACGGTAAGCCCTACGCCGATATCTTTACCCTTAATATCCAGAGCTTCCTTGCTCTTCTTCTCACCTTCAACTGCCGCACTGTACTTTTCTCTTGCTTTTTCTGATTTATCAAGTGCGTCCGCTGTCTTATCACGGAATTCTTCACCAAGTTCCAAAAGTTTAGTAAGTCTCTCGAAATACCCTCTCTCAGAAGATCCGTCTACGCTCTTTCCTGCTTCATCAGATGCCTTAATTGCTGCAGCAAAATCACAGCCTCTTATGTTTTCAGGCAAATCCAACTGATCAATTGAACTGATCCTGCCCTGAACAAGGACCATTCCACGCAGCGCCTCCAAATCCTGAGGATTATTGGCTAACAGCGTATCGTATTTTTCATTTGCCGTTTCATATCTTAGTTCCTTAAGACTCTTGGCAGCCTGATTCAGCAGCTCATCTCTGTGAAAATCCGTGAAATTGAACTCCTGTCCGCAAAATGGACAAGCAAAGATCTCCTGATCTCCTTCAAAGTTCAAGACACCACCGCAGTCTTTGCAGGTATAACTTCTCAATAAAGCCATTGTAGATTCACCCCAAAATCTATCCCTAAACCAAACCTACAACTTAAATATTATCAGATTCCCCTATTATATAAAAGATTCTTTACTATATAAAACTAGCAATTTCCGCACAAAACAAAACAACGCGCTCCCAAAGGAACGCGTTGTAATCTGCTAATCGAATTTACGTCTTACGTTAATTAGCCTTCAGCGATAGCGCCTGTAGGGCAGGAAGCTTCGCAAGCACCGCAGGATACGCAAACATCTGCATCGATGTTGTACTGTGTATCACCCTGAGAAATAGCTCCAACAGGGCAACCATCAGCGCATGTTCCGCAAGAAACGCAAGCGTCAGAAATTACATATGCCATAAAAAATTATCCTCCTATTCGAATAGTGCCTTGATTATTCCATAAAACTTCAAAGTCTACAAGTAAAAGAAAGGGCGTTTTACAAAAAACGCCCATTTCTGCCTTCATTTATGACCTGATTAGCGACATCAGTCGGAAACTTCGGGAAATCAGCCCTCAGCATCATCTCCGCCTTCAAAATCAGCATCAGAATCGTTATCTGCGTTATTCTGCTTGACGTTTTTGCCGGATCCGCCCTTGTTTCCTGAGCCTTCCTTAGTACGCTTCATATCGTGGTTAAGAGCCTCTATGTCTTCCCATGAATATTTCTCAATCTCCGTATCGTTTTCAGATACGAACTTGATGTTCAATGTCTCTTCAATGTAGTTAACGTCAGTAACAACACCCATTCCAACAGGTGTTCTGACTCTGGCACCTACTTCGGGAAGTCTTCTGTGAGCATCATCATAAGCTTCCTTCTCGAACTGCAGGCAGCACATAAGTCTTCCGCATGCGCCATTGAGCTTGCCCGGATTAAGTGATAAGCCCTGTGCCCTTGCGAGCTTTAAGTTAACGGGAGCAAAGTGATTGAGGAATGAGCAGCAGCACAATTCCCTGCCGCACATACCGATTCCGCCTACGAGCTTAGCCTGGTCTCTGGAACCGATCTGTCTCAATTCAATTCTTGTACGGAATGTATAAGCGAGATCCTTAACGAGTTCTCTGAAGTCTACTCTGCCGTCAGCCGTGAAATAGAATGTGAGCTTCTTACCGTCGAAAGTATATTCCGAATCAACAAGATTCATCTCGATGCCGCGTGCTGCAATGAGTTCCTTGCACTTGAAGAAAGCTTCCTTCTCTTTCGCGCAGATATCGAAATACTTATCGAGTTCTTTCTCAGTTGCCAGACGCTTGACAGAAGGAATATCTTCGCCTGTTTCTTCAACGTAAGGCTCCTGCGCTACGAACGCGATTTCCTCCCCTGTTTCCGTATCGATCATGACAGCATCACCGAGCGCGAGCGACAGTCCGTCGCAGCGGTATCTTAATGTGACGCCGGCATCTCTTGTCCTTAAGTTAACGATCTTCATTTCTTGAGCTCCTCATGTATTCGAAGAAGCATAGCGGATGCCTGGGAATCGAAGTTTGAATTAACTTCCAGTGCCCTCAGAAACTTATTTACCGCTTCACTGCATCTTCCTAATTTAAGTGTTGTTATATGTTTATTTGAGGCAACAAAATTCTCTATGGCCTCACGGTCTAATTCGTTATTGATCTTGCGGCAATCAGGATAATTGATAAGTCTTGCCGTATCATCCAAAAACAGCAGGATCGAAGATGCGACTATCTTCGCATCGTCCTTGAATCCCGTTAATACTTCAACAAAGTCTTCAAGCACATCAATATATGAACTTGTAGGCATTGCGATCATAATGCTGTTGATCTCATGTCTCAGGCTTACACCCGAATCTTCCATGGCAAGCTCTATTGCCTTGCCCGGGATCTTGCCACTGTTATAAACTGCGGTCTTAACCTTTTTATCATCAAGCTCAGGACAGTTGGATCTTACGATCTCTTCCAACTCTTCCTCCGAATAAGGATCGAGCTTGATCTCTGTTACTCTGGACATAACCGTATCGAGTACTGCATCGGTGTTGGAACTCGTAAGGATGAAGACTACGTCTTTCCTGGGTTCTTCCAATGACTTGAGAAGAGCATTCTGGCTCTCAACACCGAGGTAATCAAAATCGATAATGAACGTCTTCGTTCTCGCAAACTGAGGCTTCAGGTACGATTCTGCAACGACGTTGTCCTTGATGAAATCAACCTTAACGTTCTTGGTCTCAGCGGGTTCGTAAACCCTAGTTACATCAGGCGTTGTAAAGCTGTCAAAATACTTGCAGTTTGCGCACTTGCCGCAAGCGCCGTCAGGACCTGCATCAGAGCACATCAGAGCCTTGGCAAATTCTTCAGCGAGCATTCTTTTGCCTGAACCGGCAGGACCTGTGAGCATATAAGCACCACTGCCGCGTCTCTGTGCTTCGGCAGCTAATCTGAGCTTTATCTGCTTCTGTCCTGTTATTCTTGAGAATGCCATCAGATCTTACCTTCCAATGCTCCCTTTACCTGTTCGAAAATCTCATCTATTCCGAGTCTTGCGTCTATTGTTACGATGCGTCCGCCGGATGATGCAGCAAGTTCCAGATAACCCTGTCTGACATCTTCCTGGAACTTAAGTCCGGCAAGTTCAATCCGGTCGGATGCTTCACCGCGCTTACCGCGTCTTACGAGTGCTTCTTCCGCACTGATGTCGAAGAAGAATGTAACATCAGGCTTAAGTCCTCCCGTAGCAGCCATGTTGAGGTTTGCTACGAAGTCCATTCCCATGCCTCTTGCCATTCCCTGATATGCAGATGAAGAATCGAAGAATCTGTCGCAGATAACGATCTTGCCATCTTCTAACGCAGGCTTGATAACCTCGTCAGTAATCTGTGCTCTGGCAGCCTCGAACAGAAGCAGTTCCGTTCTGGCAGTCATCTGTGTATTCTTCTTGTCTAAGAGGATCTCTCTTATTCTCTCGCCTATCTCGGTTCCGCCGGGTTCTCTTACAAAGATGAACTCCTTACCGTACTCCGTAAGATAGTCCTTGAGCATCTCGCACTGAGTGCTCTTGCCGCACCCGTCGATACCTTCAAAAGTAATAAATATACCCTTCATGATCAGTTGAGATTAATATTCTTGAGAGATGCGATCTCAAGATATATTTCCTTTGTTATTCTGGCGTTATCGCTTCTGATATCGTCAATGGTCTCAACCTTCTTGACGTTCTTTGCAACTTCAGCGTCAATCTCTCTTGTACGCTTCTGCTTGGGTTTACGATCGTTGTTGAACTGCTGGTTGCGCTTCTCGCCGCCCTGATTCTGGTTCTGCTCACGGTCGCGCTTGAACTTATTGCCCTGTTCGCGTCCCTGTCTGTTGCGGTTCTTATTCTCCTGAGCACCATCGGCATTCTCAGGTTTCTTATTGTTATTATTCTCACCCTGCTTAGGGCCGTTATTTCTTCTTCTGCGGTTATTATTGCGGTTATTATTTCTGCGCTGCTCCTGCTTCGCAGGGTCAAACTTCTGGCGCTTTTCCTTGCCCTGGTCGTTGCCACGGTTATCCGATTGCTGAATGTTTGCGCCCGAATTATTCTCTGACATAAATCTTTCCATCCTTCCTATTTTGACGCTTAATTATAAACTTTGAACCCTGATAACTCAATTATCGGCGCTCCCGATATAGGGACACTTCTTTGTCATCAGGATGTTCCTGTCCTACATCCTTAAGTTCTCTTAACGGCACTGTTACGAACGATCTCAAATACCATCTCGGGTGAGGTATCGTGAGTTCAGGTTTCATGATCACCCGGTCTCCGTAAAATATGATGTCTATATCAATTGTTCTGGGGCCCCAGTGGATCTCTCTTTTTCTGTGGAGGTCATTCTCGATCACATGGATCTTGTCGAGCAGCTCGAAAGGTTCGATATCCGTATAGAAACCGACACATGTATTAAGGAAATACGGCTGGTCTTCAAGTCCTACGGGTTCAGTCTCATAAATGGACGCGAATCTGAAATCTTCCGTGCCGGGCAGAGCCTGTAAGGCTTCCTCAGCTGCTAGGATATTTGCTTCCCTGTCACCTAAATTGCTTCCGAGTGAGAGGATGACGAATTCCTTTCGCCTTCTCTCGATCGAGACTTCCATGGTCTCAAATATTCCCTTTACCGGAGCCTGCGGTTTGGATACCGTAACGTTAACTTTCTCAATTCTGTTGTCTGCTTTAAGAACGTTATCTGCGATCTTCTGCGCAAGTGCTTCAATGAGGTTTCCGCTGTCAGAAGTAACCGTTTCCTTTGTCACTTCGAATATCATCGCGTAGTCAATGGTATCGGACAGTTCATCGGTGTAGCATCCCCTGATCCTGTCTACGAAAAGATCCAGTGAAACGATGAACATCTGACCGTCGTTTTTCTCAAAATCGAGACAGCCGGTATGTCCTTCAAATTCCATTCTTGAGAGCGTTATCTTATCCAAGTTTCCGTATCCTTTCGATGGGTTCAGAGGTTGCTGAATGCGTAGAATGAAGTGTCGAATACGTCGAGTATCTGTCTGGAGGCAGCAACGTTATGAACTCTTACCATAGCAGCGCCGAGTGAAGCAGCGGTCATGGAGAGTCCTGCTGTAGCATTGTCGAGCATTGCCTCAGTTGCCATGTCTCCGCCTGCAAAAACTCTTGCATAACGTTTTCTTGAAGCGGCATATAAAACAGGATACTTCCCCATAAGTCCCATTGATAATGTTGCAGCTGTAAGCTCAGCATCTTCGGCCCTGTTGGTACCGAATCCTATTCCGGGATCTGTCATGATCATGTTATCCGGAATGCCGGCTTTCTTGGCAATCTCAACGCTGTCAGTAAGTTCTCTTACTGCACGTCTGCTGATCGGCTCATAAGCGATGGGATTTTCGCCGTGAATTCTCTTGTTGAACATGAGGATGACACCGACGCCATTGTCAGCAACGAGCTGTGCCATATCTTCATCACCCTGAAGACCTGTGATGTCATTAATGATGTCGCAGCCTGCAGTGATTGCTTCCTTTGCAGTCTGTGATTTGAATGTATCGACAGAGAGCGGAACATCGAATCTGCTTCTGATTGCTTCGAGTGCAGGAATAAGCCTCTCGAGTTCTTCTTCGGATGAGATCGGAACAGATTTGGGACCTGTTGCTTCTGCACCCAGATCGATGCAGTCAGCACCTTCGCGGATCATGACAGCACATCTGTCGACTGCGGCTTCGACATCGTTGTATCTTCCACCATCGGAAAATGAATCGGGAGTGAGATTGAGAATACCCATGATAAGAGTCTTCTTGCCAATCTCCAACTGTCTGTTTCCGCATTTATAGATTCCGCAAAATCTGCCGTCAGTTGCGTTCATTTACAATTATCTCCTTCATACGGAACGCTGTCTGTTTATCAGAGCGAGCGCTTCGTTTCTGGTCCTGATATCAGATCTGCAGCCGCCGCGCATAGCGGAAGTAACAGTCTTGGAACCGGGTTTTCTGATGCCTCTCATGGTCATGCAGAGATGTTCTGCTTCAAGAACGACACATACTGATCTTGCATCAACAGCCTGTTCTATAGCATCAGCGATCTCAGAAGTAAGTTTCTCCTGAAGCTGTGGCTTTCTCGAAAGTGTATCTACGATCCTTGCAACCTTTGACAGTCCGAAGATCTTGCCGTCTCTCGGAATATAAACCACATGTGCCTTACCGTGGAAAGGCAGCAGATGATGTTCGCACATCGAATAGAACGGGATATCACCGATGAGGATCATCTCGTCATTTCCTTCACCGTGGAATGTCTTGATATCCTTGCTGATATCTCTGTGAAGTCCTGCGAAGACTTCTGCATACATTCTTGCAACTCTTTGAGGTGTTTCCTGAAGACCTTCTCTGTCAGGATCTTCACCGATTGCCTCAAGGATCTCCCTTACCGCATGTTCGATCTTCGGAAGATCCATGTTCTGGCGGCTCTCCTCAGGAATTGAGTTGTCATTAGCGTAATCGTACATTTATCCGTTCGTCCCTTCGTTAGAGGTATTTCTTTCGATATTCCATGGGTGTCATGCCCATCTGTTTTCTGAATGCGACATTGAATCTCTGAGGTGAAGAGAAACCTGACTGCAGAGAGATCGCTGATACCTTGATCTCGTTATTCTGCAAGAGTTTGCACGCCTTCTCAATCCTCTTTTTCATCAGATAATTCATCGGGCTGATCCCCATCTCGTCTCTGAACGCACGGGTGAAATAACCCTGGCTCAGATAAACATAAGTTGCTGCTTCAGAAACCGTGATTCCCTGATCGAAATTCTCGTCCATAAACTGCTTGGCAATTGTAACGAGCTCTTTTGCCTTACCGTTCTTAACACTGAGGCTCTCTTCCCATTCACTTCTCAAAGCACGTGAGAGAATGATCATGAGTTCAACCGTAAGCGTATGGACCATGAGGTCTTTTGCATAACGGCTCTCTGACTGCTCTGTGATAATGCGTTCAGCGAGCTCGTTGATCTCCTTTTTCTCATGACCCTTGATCACAAAGAAAGGAAGTCTGGTCATCTCGTTATCTTCGGTGATACCGAGATCGGCAAACTTCAAAAAGCTCTCGAGAGTGATCTTTGCAAGTGAACCCGGAATTGAAACACTAGGACCTGCATTGTTGATTCTGGTCTCTTTGTTCTTTGCTGTGCTGCCGGATTCTTTGGTCAGCTTGAGATCAGATGTATCGTGAACGAAACCGAAATACAGATTCAGCATATCGGCCTTCTCACTCTTGATTATCAACTTATGTCTTACAAGGGGTCTTATTACAACGACTGAACCCTTTGTAAGCAGAATCGTCTCTCCGCCGATAACTGCTTCGATCTTACCTTCACGAAGACAGAGCAGCTCGTGTGAGTTATGCATGCTCTCGTCAGGAAGTGAATCCTTTGTATCGTATGAATGCTCAAGACCTTCGATAACTATCGGCACTGAGCCTTCAGATAAGAAAACGTCATCTTCAATAGCAGAAAGTAGTTTGTTTGCCATTTACTGATCCTCTTTTCAGATAAAGTTAATGGAGTCGATATAGATTTCTCCGTTACGTTCCTTGTCCTCGATGTAAATCCTGAGGCTCTTAAGACTGATAGGACCGTCCTCGGAATAATCCAAAGTAATCGTCTGCCATGTAAGCTGCTGCTTGATCTCTGCTTCGCCGAAATCTTCAACGATGAGCTTTTTCTTCTTCTGGTCAGGATTGAATACAGATAACTGGATCTTGGTCCTGCCGTAGATCTCAATAGGAGCAAAGAGCGAAGCGTACTCGAGGCAGGGTTCGAATCCGTACAGAGACTTATCTGTCTCGTATCTGATCCTTAACGAAGCACTGCCCGTAAGCTTATGGATATTGTCCTGGGAAATGATTCCCTTACCCTTGAATGTTCTGTAGATATCAAGTGTCTCGAACTCTGAATCAGGTGTTCTCTTACCTACGAATTCAAGGCAGTCGCAATGTGTGAAACTCAGGTCAGGTGCAAAATATGCAGGATCTCTGTCGAATCTGAAAGGCAGAATGGGAAGATCCTCACCGTTCTTGAGTGTTGCGTCATGCGGGAAAGGTGTGAAACCGTATGTGATGGATACGGGATTTTCGATATCATCTCTCCAGACCATTACGCACATTCCGTAAAGGCTCTTTGCATGTGCGGGATAGAACACACGGTCCTCACCTGCTACTGCAAATCCGGTAATCTCACCGGAAGCATCCTGTGCGTTAAGTCCTGAACCGAGATTGTTGAACTTGATGATTCTCTTGTTGCCCGCGATCTCAATGTCGTTAGGCTCAGGTGAAGACTTGCTCATCTTAGGTGAGAAATGTGTTCCCAGAGCAATAGTTGCAAGTCTCAAACCGAGGATAAAGCTGATGGTCTTATCCGGCAGGAGCATGTCGTGCATGCTTACGATTCCTGAAGGCATGGACAGAAGCTTTGTAAATGCCGTGAAATTCTCGTTAAATTCAAGAACGCTGTAAGGATTCTCGAAGTCTACATCGTTAGGATGCATCGTAACGAAAAGAATAGAAGGCATTACTGACTCATCGAATACTTCCTTGGGCTCAAATACTTCAGCAAGAGTTGTCATGAGACCCATGAGGAACAGATCGTATCTCTCAAAGAAGAGCTCGCCCTTATCAGGTGAGAAACAGAAACCTCTTACCGCGAGATTCTTCAGAGGAACAAGCTTCGTTCTGTAGAGGATGGACATTCTGTACTTAAGCTTGATGAACATCTTCTCATCTTCTTCGCTGAGCTTACCGTCATCAACCTTCTTCTCAGGGATCATGTTGAAGTCAAGCTGACTTGCGCTGGAGAATGAAATGTTCTCCTTATGTCCCTTTGTTTCATTGAGAGAGCTGTCGTTAGCTGTCGGGAAATCAATGTCGAGCGGCTTGATGTCGTCAGGATCTTCACCCTGAAGCTGCTTCAACTCATCCTGCATGCCGATATCGATGTCACCGATCTCCTTGGTCTTGTTGAGCTCTTCCTTGAGTTCAACTACCATTTTCTTACGCTTGTCGATCCAGAGAAGCTTCTGATAAGCCTCATCGTCAAGGTACAGACCCATTTCAGATACAACATCCTTCAGCGCTTCTACTCTGTCCATCGCGAAAGGAGCGATCCAGTTAAGGATCGTTGAATCGTTATATGCCAGATCAACGATACCGACAGGATATGAGATCTGGTCGCTCAGACGGTATGCAAAAGCAAATGCTGAAGATGAAACCTCTGCAAGCTTCTTTGTGTCAGTGACCTTGATCCACTCGGCATTCTTGTAATGTGTCTTCTCTGATACGGGATATTCTTCTTCGCCTTCTTCAAGACCGGATCTGACCGGTGAGAAGAATCTCAGATAGTTCATGACCTTACGCTTCAGAGGCGCTTTGGTCGCATTAGCTTCCTTCATCGGAATTGAGAGGAAATCAGAACCAAGAAATACCCATACGTCGCCGCATCTGATATCTGTCAGAACTGTCTGGTCCGTAAGGCACTTAAACGTAAATGTGTAAGCGTCGCCGGATGCTTTGTACGGCGGAATGGTAAAACTGAACTTACCCTTGGAACTCGTAGTAACTTCACGGCTAAGGATGACACCATAATCGGTATCGAGCTTACTGACCTTCCTGCCGTCAGTAGGATCCTTAACGATTTCCAAAGTGACTGTCGCACTGGGTGCGGCAACACCTTCGATCTTGAGCTCTACGCCCTGCTGGAATACGCATTGGCTCTGGAGCCAGCTCGGTAAAATAATCGGATTAATCTGCATCTTTCTACCTCGTCAAAAGATAAATGACTTCATCCGAGTATTATACATTAAAAGAAAAAATAATAGAAATTTTTAATATTTTCGCACTAAATACAAAAATCAGGCCGATTTAGGCTTAAACTTCTCCGATAAGCACTTCGATCCCCTTTGCGCGGCACAGCGCAACGCTCTCGGGAGATGCACCGGAATCCGTTACGAGATAATCGATCCTGTCTGCAGGAATGAAAGAAGAAGCCGAATCAGCGCCAAGCTTTGTAGAGTCAATGAGCGCAACAATCTTCTTTGCCCTGTCGGCACAGAGTCGTTTCAGTTCGAGTTCGAAGAAATTATCACCTGAAAGGCCGGCTTCAGCTGAAAATCCGTTTCCAGAAACGAAATAAAACTCAGCAGAGAGCCTTCCGATCATCTCCTTGGATGACAGACCTTCAATGGCACCGGAGTGCGGTCTTAACATTCCGCCGAGGATGATGATCGACTTGAAATTGCTGTTTCTCTGCAGTTCCATGGCCGTATGAATACCGTTTGTGATTACGGTAACGTCCTTCACCTTCTTGAGGTAAGGAATCATATGAAAGGTCGTGGAGCTCGCATCCATGAAAATGGTGTTGCCGCTGCCAACAAGGCTTGCAGCCTTTGCACCGATTGCATTCTTAAGGTCAACGTGGGTAACGGCACGAACCATATAGTTCTCGCCGCTGTATGAAGACATCTTGTGAGGAAGCTTGATTCCGCCGTGGAATCTGATGATCGCGCCCTCTCTCTCAAGGGCTCTGATGTCTGTTCTGATCGTGGCGCCTGTAACGCCTAATCTTGTAGAGAGAACTGTCGTATTGATCTCGCCCTCTTCTGCAAGTATGTCAAGTATTTGTTTTCTTCTGTCAGGATTATTCATGCACAAATATTATCAAGTGAAAATCAGATAGTCAATTATCTTTCATTTGTCACGAGATCTGAAAATGCTGATAATCCTTCGGGCTTGACCAGCTGCCGCCCCATGTCCAGCCGTAATCAGTAAAAAGATCGTATGCACGGTCGGATGTCGTGATCATGTGTTCACCATCATATCGGTCATAAACATATGAAGATGCATTGTCATGTGAATAATGCGCATCGCCGTCTGAATCGTAAGTTACGTAAGGATTCTGCTGAGGGTTGATATCAATGGCTTTGCCCAGTGCATGCTTCGAGAGATTGCCTGAACCTGTTGCCGTACGGTAACAGAAACATGAAGTGTTATTCGCATCGATCGAATACCAGTCAGAATCATCAGGATCGCCTGCCCAGAAATCATCTATCAGATACATCGAATAGATCTCATAACCTTCTGCGCAAAGGATCTCGAAGATCTCCAGCACATCTCCTGCAACATCTTCATTTACTATCATTTCGCCGACCTGATAATCGCCGTCGAAATTGATATGAAGCATCTTGAGATATCTTAATTCGTCCAGATCGATATTGTCGTTATCGACATAAGACTGACCGTAGATACGGTTGTATACGCTGTCCCCTTCTTCTATCGAACGTGAAGTGAAATACTGCGAAAGATTATCCCTGTCAATCTTATCCGAACTGATTACATCACCAGGATCATAACCTGATAAACTTGTGAGTTTTTCGGGAACCGGGGTCGGAGTAGCCGTAGGCTCGGGAGTTGGTGTCGGTGTTTCAGTAGGTTCCGGTGTCGGAGTAGGAGTATCTGTAGGACCTGCAGTAGTTGTCTCCTCTATAACAGGAAAAGATGACACGTCGCTTTCAACTGAAACGCCTGAAGCTTCGGTCATTCCGGCCATCAGCTGTACTTCGTCAGCATCGCCATTAGAATACTTAACAACGAATATGATCGTGCCGCCAACAACGACACACATCCCGGCAATAAGAAGTGCTGTGATCAGGTTCTCTTTGCGCTTTCTTTTGTCTGACACCGGCAGTTACTCCTAACGTAAATTCGCGTTTATTCTAACACACCAACAAATCTTATCACTTCTTTGTTTTAATGCTATAATGTTCTGCGCAATATGCGCCTGTGGTGAAATTGGCAGACACGCCAGATTTAGGTTCTGGTGAGAGATCGTGCAGGTTCGAGCCCTGTCAGGCGCACCATAAAGTAAAAGAGACTGCCTTTTTCAAGACAGTCTCTTTTTTCATTTTCGCAGTGATTGGGCGGAATCACTGCACAAACAATAGAGTATTGGCCGAAAAACCGTCGGCGTTGATGTCGGCGCCGCTGTCACCGTTGGGTCTGGTACCGGTGACAAAGGAGGAGTGGGCGTCGGCATCTCCGTCGGCGTTGGTGTCTGAGTTAATACAGGTTCACTGGTTGGGGTCGAAACCGGAGTAACTGTATGAATACTGTTATGCGTATTCTTCAACTTAGTTTCATCTTATCCTGTATACACAGACTCTATCCAAAAGTTCTTTGTTTTTTAAAACGTTATTCAAGTCAGATTATTCATAGTAGACCATGTCCGGAATACCACGGTAATAGAATGTAAAGCAAATATAATCATCTTCCGGTACGCTCATATTACTCAGCACCATCCATTGACCATTGATATAACCCATATAACTACCATCATTTTGGATTATATAAACATTGTGGCCACGGAATGTGTCTGGCCAATTTAGTCCGGAATACTTTTCATAACCAGCAGGTATACTGTCAGGCACTCCGCTGTAGTCAGGCTCTATAGGATCGAAGTTGAAAGCATAGTAATACATATATTCGTCATACATATCGAAGACATCTGCATATTCATCTCCAATTTCGACATCATTCATCATATTCATATCTTTCCAGTCACCATTATAGTAACCAACATAATTTCCACTTCTGTCCTGAGCGATATAAACATCGTGGCCATCATACCTTAAGCCCCAATACTCAGTCTTGCTGAATCCGCTCGGAACTGAAGGTCCGGGATTAGCAGTAGGTGTCGGACTATTGGTCGGCGTAGGAGTAGGCGTAGCCGTAGCTGTCGGCTTCGGAGTAGGTGTAGCCGTTGCTGTAGGCTTCGGTGTAGGCGTAGCTGTTGCCGTCGGCTTCGGCGTAGGTGTTGCCGTAGCTGTCGGCTTAGGCGTTGGTGTAGGCGTTGCCGTAGCAGTCGGCTTAGGCGTAGGTGTAGGCGTTGCAGTTGCAGTAGGCCTTGCAGTCGGCGTAGCCGTAGGCTTATTAGTAGGTGTCGGTGTCAGAGACATCTTCGGCGTAGGTGTAAGCGTCGGTGTAGCCGTTGGCGCTGATGTCGGATCTGCGGCAGGTGTCGCAGACGGAGTCAACGAAGGAGCCGGGGTCATAGTTACAGTCGGATTCACGGTCGGAGTAAGTGTGGGTTCTTCCGTAGGTGTCGGAGTAACAGTAGGTGTAGGAGTTGCCATACCCTTGATGTCATCCATTGCCTGCTTAAGCTTAGTTTCATCCCAGCCTGTATATGAGCAGACTCTGTCCATGAGTTCTTCGTTTTCGGTAATATTTTCGAGTGCAAAATCAGAGAGATCTGCTTCAGTCACTTCATCAAGATAGAACTCGACGCTGTCTTCAACTCTGTCTGAATACAGATAAACCTTGATCCGCTGACCGCCTTCAACTTTTGCAGTTCTAGTCTCACCCGTTACAGGGTTTGTAGCTGATACTTCTACTGCACCATCTGTAACAACAAGTGATTCTCTTCCGCCGTCATCAGTATCGAAATAAACCATTCCTGATGTACCTCTGATACCAACGGTCATTGTTGAAGTCTTGATCTCAAATGTCTCATCAGCACCAAGTTTTTCTGTTACATTGAAGAACAGCGCACCCTTTGTAAGCTTTAATTCCAAACGCTTTCCGTTCTTCTGGAATTCGGCACGGCTGTCGTTCTGAAGCGTGATGATCTTTGTATCATCCAGGCCAACTGATGCGAGGCCGTCAGAGCCTGTTGTAAGTGCATCACCAGACTGGAATCTGATGTTATCTAATACGGGTTTGGTTCCGCCGTTTGAATCTTCAATGCTGACAGTTCCTTCAACTCTAAGAAGGCGCATTGTATTGGCCAGGTATTGGTTACGCCCGATCACAACAGCGATAACAATACCTGCAACAATAGCTGCAGCAATAACGGCAAGTATGATCTTCTTTTGAATGGAAATTGTTTTGAACTTGTCGATCAGAGTCATAGTGGGCTCCCCTTCCCGGTTTGCACTCTGCCAAACCAAATGATAATATCACAACGAATTTGAATTGCAACACCTATTTTTCATTTTTTCGAAATTTCTTTCGATGCCCCGTAAACACTACAAGTCCGCAAAACTGTTGTGATAGAATACGGGCGGAATACATATTGTTTTATGTGAGAGGGATCAGTTATGGAAAACAATAACAACATCAATAATGTTCAGCCTCAGGCTCAGGCTCAGCCCCAACCCGCACCCGGTCCGGTTCAGCAGCCTGTTTACCAGCAGCCGGTTTATCCGCAACCTGTATATCAGGAACCATATCAGTATCAGGGACCTGCATATAACATACCCCAGCTTCAGGTGGATCCTTTAATACAGAAACCTGTTCCTACTGCAGAAGAAAGAGCCAACAGAAGAGTTGCTAACATTCTCTGCTTTATCTCTATAGCACTGAAGGTCATTCCATATTTCCTTTATGGCACATTAAGCGGTGCCACCAACGCATTTGATGGTCTCGACCAAGACAGTTACGAAGCAATGGAAGTGCTAATCAGCATTTTCGCCGGAGGACTTGGACTCTCATATATCGCATCCTGGGTTCTGGTACTCATTGCAAGGATCAAGTATAAGACTACATTCTCAAAGGTTTTATTGTGGATCTATATCGGCATACTGGCAGTAACCATCATTGGTGTTGTCCTAATCGTTGCAATGTGCGCATATATGCTTAAGGACTGCCGCGGTTTCTAATCGATGCAGATCAGTATTCCTGAATTTTCCAGATCGCCATACCCCTTTATCGTACTTGGGGCTGTGGCGATCGGTTTTATTGTCGCAATTCTTTTTATGCGTCATTTCAAAGTTTCAAAACAGACCATCATGTATACCTGCCTGCTCACTTTTGTATGCACTATCGTTACATCACTAATTGCAGCACTAAAAGTATCTCCCGAAGGTATTTCAGTCGGTTTTTCCGGACTCGGAGGAGCTGTCGGAATGGTCGGCGGAATCTTTTTATCTTCGATAATCATCAAGGATAAACCTGACTGCGTAATGGCTTCATTTGTCGCATCCGCACCACTGATGTATGGACTTGCAAAACTAGGCTGTCTCTTCGCAGGATGCTGTCACGGCAAGGATTATCACGGTCCGTTTGCCATCGTTTATCATGGTGAGAATGAAGGCTCTTACTTTCCTGCACAGATCATTGACATGATTGCATTTCTTTTGATCTTCCTTATCGCTACTGTTCTAATCTTTAAGATGAAGAAAAAAGCCAATGCGGCGCTCATCATTTTCGCAGTCATAACGCCTGTAAGATATGTATTGGAATACCTTAAGTATTATCACGAAGGTGCCCTGATCGAATCCGGACAGATAACGGTTCTTGTCGCCGGTGCTATCGCGTTGATCCTACTGTTCGTATGGAAGAAAGTCCTGAAAATCAATTATCGTTGACAACAATTTGAGCGTTATTGTATATTTATCTTCAGGAATAAGAAAGATAAGAGGGTAGTATTATGGCAATTTGGGACAATCCTGCAAATACTGCAGGTCGTTTTGGCGCACCAAAAATCAAGACTTACTCAGCTAACTCATATAAGTGTCCGAACTGCGCTTCGAACCTTGTATTTGACTCCTCACACGGAGCCATGCTCTGCAAAAACTGCGGCGGTCTTTTTGATCCGGATTCACTCGAGAAGGTCGGATCTTTCGGTTTTGCAAATCCTGAGAAAAATTACGACGGCACCATCGAAGTCAGTAAGGACGACGAGAGCCGTGTTGAGATAGTATGCAACGCATGCGGCGCCGAGATCGTAACAGACAAAAACACATCATCAACATTCTGCGCATTCTGCGGTTCACCCGCACTTGTTACCAGAAGACTTACACGTGAGTTCAGACCGGACTACATCATTCCATTTAAGTTTGACAAAGAGAAAGCAATTAAACTTTTCGAAGAGCACTGTGCAACGATCAGTCACCTTCCGAAAGACTTCAAATCAAAAAAGTTTCTCGATAAGATGACAGGTCTTTATGTTCCGACATGGATCATTTCATCAGAGGTTGAAGTCAACGTAGTAGGAACAGGTGCAAACGGCAAGATGACCGACTCAGTTTTTTCCGAGAGCCATGAAGATGACGGAGATCACTACCGCGCACGTGTTTACGGCAAGGTTAAGTTCAGACTGAAGAATATTCCTTTCGACGGTGAGATCAAGATCGCCAACCGTCTCATGGCAGCAGCTGAACCTTTCGATTATTCAGAGCTCGAAAGATTCAGACCGGAATTCCTGCAGGGTTACTTTGCAGAAAAATACGATGAACTCCCCATCGACATGATGGACAGGATCTACAGACGTTTGGACAAGTATGCATTAAGGGTATGCGATGAAGTCAGATTCGGATTCGATGATTTCAAGCCTGAGTCTGATTCGAGCACAACAAGATACAACAACCAGGATATCAAGTATGCACTCCTTCCCTGCTGGTTCATAACACTCGATTACGACGGAAGAAACTATCAGTACATCGTAAACGGACAGACAGGCAAAGTCTCCGGTGAATTCCCGTATGCCAAGGGATGGGAAACAGTCGAGAGAACCGGACGCAGAGCCAGAATGGAAGCTGTCAGCCTGAACACCGGTCTCCGCATGCTGTTATATGCAACTCCTATCGTCGGATTCGGTGTACTCCGTGGTGTTGCAGCCTTCAGCCGTTCATCAAGATTCATGAAGTTCATATTCCAATATCCGATTGAGATCTTACTGTTCATTATCCTGCTGGTAGGCGTAATCTACGTTTGTGCAGAGATCCTGCCAAAGATATTAAAAGGCAGAGAAAAACACGACCTCGAGGTGCTCGCGCAGACCAGCCCGCATGAACTCGCACCCGAACCTGGAGCTGAACAGTACTACGATCCTTCCTTCCCGTTCACGGCTTATGAAACAAACAAGGACTTCATCTCGATCGAGACAGGCTGGAAGTACGGCGAGAGACAGGAATGGGATTTCAAGACAGCCAAACCGGATGCCGAAGAGTACGAAGAGAGAGAAGACGCAACGGACTTCGAGAAGAAGGGTTTCAACAGAAAAATGTTCCAGTAACCCGGACAAAATCACAAACAAAAAGAGTTGTCTCATTCGGGACAACTCTTTTACTTTTATGTCTTTTCTGCGGTTAAGCGTCAGGTAATTACTTGCACTCGACGCCTTCCTTTTTGCAGATTCTCCAGGCAGCGTATTTACCCTGGGCTGTTGCCGGCGGAAGTCCGCCTGATCCCATTAGCCACTGACCTGCGAGGAATACGTTCTTAAGCTGTTTTACTACACCGGGTGTAGTAACTGTCTTGGTATCCCTGTCGGCTACAAACGCCATGTATGCGCCTCTGTATGCGTTGCACTGCTTTGCATATGTAACAGGAGTCCATGCATCGAGGATAGTGATCTTGCCCTTTGTCTCAGGGAACTGCTTCTCTACAAGAGCCATAAGCTTCTGTGCGACTTCCATCTTCTTTGCTTCGTACTTCGCAGGATCCTTTGCAAGCTCGAACCACTTATCTACTTCTTCGCCATACTGGAACAGCTTCATCTGAATGCTTGTCTTGCCTTCAGGCGTGAGAGACGGGTCGTAATCGTAGCAGATGAATCCAACATCCTTGATCTCTCTGTCCCAAACCTTGATACCTTCGCTCTCCCAGCATGTTGTATCGGGATCGACATTCATCTTGCCGTCAACAACGAAAGCTGCGTGATACTTGCTGAATACGGAAAAATGCTGTTTGTCATCAAAACACTTCTTGAGCTTCTTAGGCATATAGTTTGCGGGAAGAAGCTTAGTAAATGTGTGGTTTGCATCTGTAGCACAGATTACGTAATCAGCCTTAACTTCTGTGCCGTCTTCAAGAACGATACCGGAAGCAACCTTGCCCTCGATCTTAACGTTCTTAACAGCGCTGTTTAAGTGGAGCTTGCCTCCAACAGACTTATATCTGTCAGCGATTCTGAGAGCAGCTGCAAGAGAACCGCCCATCGGAATGTCACCGCTTCCTGATGTGACCATCGCATAAGACATGATGAATGAATATGCCTGAGTGTCCTCAGGATGTGTAAGCATAACGGAGCTTCTCAAAACAGGGCTCTTAAAGCTCTCTGAGAGATCCTTAACGCTGACACCCTTATATGCCTTCTGGGCAGCAGGTACGTTCTTGACGAAATCACCGAGCTTCATGAAGTCTCTGGGACCCATCTTGTCCATCGGCTTGTCGATTGGCATGATCATGCTCTCAGCTCTTGTTACGTTCTCAAAGAACTTCTCAATGGCTTCCTTGTCATCAGGTGAGAGATCGAGCATTTCACGCTTTGTTCTCTCCTTATCACGCCAGTAGGTTATCTCTCCGCCGTGTCCCTTATATGTGAAAAATCTGTCTTTGGAATACATCTTTACGCTGTCATCGAGCATTCCGATCTCGTGCCAGAGCTCGTTCATGGCGCTTCCCTTTTTGCTGCACATGAGGTAGTTAATGCAGTTATCAATGTAAACTCCCTCACGATTCCAGCCGGTAAGCTCTCCGCCCGGAACAGGATTCTTCTCATAGATCTCAGTCTCGAATCCTGAGTTTTGCAGGATAATACCTGCAGTCATTCCGGAGATGCCGCCTCCGACAATGATTACCTTTTTCATCAATTGAATTCCCCCCTGAAAATGTTTGTGCTCCGAAAAAACACTTTTGCAATTATAGCACTTTTGCCGTTGAATGCCTGAAAAACCGAAAACATTCAGAGGGCGTACTTCCAACCCGATAACATCAAATTTATAAAACTTGTCGATTATGTAAACTATTGTGTTTTATCAAATAAAATAATCTGCTTGGAGTATAATAATAAATATAATTAGGATGGACTAAGAGGAATTTAGAATGAACAACAGGATAGCTGTTTTCACAAACGGCTTCAGCAATGAATACATCGAACACGTTGTAACGGGTCTTCAGAAAAAAGCTGCTGAAGACGGCGTTGATGTGTTCGTCTTCGTTACCTATTGTTCAGCGAATGAGAACGAGCTCCAGAACAAGTGTCAGCTCAACCTCTTCCATCTACCCGATCCGTCCACTTTCGACGGGGCAGTAATGCTTACCAACACCTACAACTTCTCCGATGAGCAGGAACGCGTATGTGCCCGTTTCCAGAGAGCCGGTGTCCCCATGCTCTCTCTCGAGGTGGATGTTCCCAACATGTCCTGTATCAAGACAGAGAATTATAAGGGAATCCGTGATCTTGCCACCCATCTGGTTGAACACCACAATGCCAAAAAGATCATATATGTAAACGGAATCGAAGGTAATGTAGAGAACGGCATCAGACGTCAGGCTCTTATCGATGTCCTCGAAGAGCACGGACTTGAGCTTTATTCTGAATTCAAGTGTGATTTCGGATTCTACACCGCATACCTTCAGATGAACTGGTTCCTGGACAAAGGCAAAGAACTGCCGGATGCAGTTGTCTGCGCAAACGACAACATGGCATTGGGAATCAATTCCGCTCTGTGCGAACACGGATACTCTGTTCCCGAAGATGTTTTGCTGACCGGTTTTGACATGATAAATGACGGACAGTACACATTCCCTATCCTCTCAACGGTATCCCGCGGCTGGGATAAGCTTGGCGAGATAGCTTATGAGAAGCTGAAGTATCAGAGAGAACATCCGGACGAGCGTTTTGTCGAAGAATATCAATCTCATTTTATCCCGTCAGAGAGTTGCGGCTGTCCCGCTTCCGAGGTATCTCAGCGGATACGTCATGACAATATCAGAAATGCTTATTTTGAGAATCTCCAGAAGAGCATTATCGACATCTTCTTCCAGCGTATGCAGATTCCGTTATCAATGGCAGAGAAAAAGGAAGACTTCTACGAAAAAGGCATCAAAAACAATGCGCGTGACATTCCCCAGCTCGGACAGAATTACTGCATATGTACTGAACCCGAGTTCTTTGAACTTGACGATGAGGAATACCCTGCAAGAATCCGCGGATACAGTTCGAACATGGATATCCTGTATGAGCTCCGTGACGGAAAACAGTATTCCTTAAGGCAGTTCGATTCAAAGAGTCTCTATCCGGATTATGTCCACGAAGAGGGCAAATCCAACCTCTTCATATTTGCGCCGATGAATTATCTGAATTTCATCATCGGTTATATTGCCATTAAGAATTCTCCGAAGCTGCTCTTCAATCTTGATCTCGGTGTCGTAGTCAAGAATATGAACGCCCAGCTCTTCAGCATGCGCCGTCACATATTCTCCGAGCGCAGAAATCAGGAACTGAAAAAGATCTACATGACAGATGCCCTGTCAGGCATGTATAACCGTACAGGATGCGAAAAAGTACTGTATGATTACATTTCCTCTCGAAAGGAAAACAACCAGAAATCAATTCTCGTCTTCGCCGACATCGACAGAATGAAGACGATCAACGATATGCACGGACACTTGAACGGCGACTTTGCAATCAAGGCTACCGCGGAAGCATTCAAGGCTCATTCACCCAAAGAATGGCTTTTCGGCCGTTACGGCGGAGATGAGTTTATTGCAGTCGGTCCCTGCCCTGATACTGATACAATAGATGACCTCATCAGACAGATATCAGAATCCATGAGTAATGAATTCAAATCACTGAATCTGTCATTCATACTTCACGCAAGTATCGGTTATTCGATCATTGAACCGGGAGACGATGCGACCATCGACGACTACATCGAGCGCGCCGACAAGTACATGTATAACGAGAAAGAGAAATATCACAAGTATATCGATTCAGCAGTTCAGCATAATCAGGATTCCTGATCAGAGATTGTTGTCGATATAATCCATCATCGGTTTCTTGCGGACTTCGGAATCATTTCCTTCATACCATTCTGCGCATTCAATCAGGCCTGCTCTGAGTTCTTTGGTAACAGGTAACAGTTTCTGCATTCTGCTTACATCGAGATAGTATTCATAGTTATAGAAACTGAAATAAAGCCTCTGCTCTATATCAGCCGTTACATTAACGAATTCAGCCTTCTTCCCTACGCATTCATAACAGAGCTCAACCCATTCCTTAACGGTAACGGCATCGCTGTTTCCAACATTCATGATATGCTCGTCAGGCTTGTCGCTGATAATTATCTCCATTAACCTGCAGAGATCCTCAACATGGAAAAACTGGAGCTTCATGCTGCCGTCTCCAGGCAGATAGAATTTGCGGTCAAGTTTAGCGCAATCGAAAACAAAAGCCTCACGGTAAACATTATTCATGGGACCATACAGATAAGGCGGTCTCAGTATGTATGCATCAGGAACCTTCGAGAGGAGCGCCTGCTCTGCAGCTATCTTGTCCGTGCCGTATCTGCCCCAGAACTTATTCTCAGCAAGTGTGCCATCCTCAGCAAAAGGCTGTACACCCGTTTCAGGATATACAGCGCTTGAACTGATAAGTATGTATGTTCCAAATTCTCCAAGACCGTCCAGAAGACAGTTAACATCATCTGCGTTATACGAAGTGATATCGAGCACTGCATCGAACTCATGAGTCTTAAGCAGATCACCTAGTTCATGCCTGTCGCCCTTGATCAGTGTTACGCCCTCAACCTGCGGTTTCGTTCCGCGGTTAAGAACATATACATCAAAACCATGCTCAGAAAAATACTTCGCAGTGAATTTGCTCACAAATGTTGTGCCGCCGGTAACAAGTATCTTTTTCATATCAGTTGCCTCCAGGTAAATCCAGCTTTATCGTGAGCATATCAGCATCTCTTTGCGCGTTGATCGCTCCTCCGAGCTTTGCCGTGAGTTCTTTTACCACCGCAAGTCCGAGACCCGTTCCGCCGCTGTTTCTGGAGCTATCGCCCGTATAGAATCTGTCGAACATCCTGTCGGGATCAAGTTCGCTGTCTTTGGGGATAGGATTTGCAACTGACAGAACAATTCCGGAGTCATTGCTTTCGAGCTTAACGGAAATATCTCCCGCGGAATACCTGATTGAATTGGTGATGAGATTCTGCAGTATTCTGTCTATCGCGTTTCTGTCTGAATAGATGTATACAGAATGCTCAGGCAGATCTATCTGCGGAGTAATTCCCTTCTTATCCATCAACGGTGCGCAGTCGGAGATCAGGTCGATCAGCATGTTGAGAATGTTGAGCTTCTCATGCTTCATCTCGGTGTTGGAAGTCGTGACCAAGGAATATTCGTAGAACGTGTCAACGAGTTCCTTCATGCGGACTGCCTTGTTGTTTACGATGTCGAGGCGTTCCTTCTGCTCATCGGTAAGTTCAGTTTTCGCGATGAGCTGCAAATGGCCGAGGATAACAGTAAGCGGCGTACGCAGATCGTGCGAGATGTTGGCAACGGAATCTTTCAGAAAATCCTCGTCCTGGATAGCACCCGCAACGATCTGACGCTGCTTGTCATTGTATTGGTTAAAAAGGCCAGCAAGGCGCTCGAGTTCTTTATCAACGAATGAGATGTCGAGCATCTTCTCGCTGTTATCGGAGACGAGTTCTTCAAGCTGACCGGAGATCTTGCGGATCTCCGACTTCAGTCTGATGTATCTGTACAGCAGCACGATCAGTGCAACAGATAAAACTACGATAGCAATATAGAGATAGGTCACCCGTCACCTCATACGGTATTTACTTAAGATCGCTCTTGGCGAAATTCTTCCAGATAATGATACTACATGCGGCGAGCCAGACAACTGCGATCAGGAGCGCGGGAACGTTTACGATACCGCTGACATTGAAATAGCTGCCCATTGCAGTGATCTCACGGAATCTGTACATCGGATTGGCGAAGTTCAATATAACAGGAAAGCCTTCCGACATGACCGAGCTGAATGCGATCATGATTCCGAATGAAACAAGAGGACCTGCAATGGCTGTCATAACGCCGTTTCTTAAGATAAATGCAAGTGCGATAACGACAAGGTACAAAACGCTCTGGAAAATGACCGTATAAACAGTTGTCCTTAAGATGTTGAGGATGTTGTTTCCGAGATCTCCGATACCGAAATATCCGATCTGGCTGATGGCGCCCAAGAGTGAATAAAGGATCATGACCACATTGAATGCAACAAGATATACTACCGTCTTGCTAAGGAAGATCTCAAAGCGCTTATTGCCCGCTGCGACTTCAGAAGAGATCGTTCTTAATGAGAACTCGCGGCCGATGAACCAGCCGAGCACTCCACAGATCGCGACCAGAAGTATGAGACTGTCTGCAACCATTGCGTTAAAAACGCCGGAGAATGTCTCGATAGTAACCGGTGTGGTATCATGTGCCAGGTAGTAATTACGGTAACCCGAGCCGCTGAAAAATCCGAGGACCGGCATGCCGATCGCCAGGAGCCAGAACACTATATTGTGGAAGAGCTTATAACGCTCCATTTTAATCAAATTTCCCATTTTCTTAACCTCCGAAAACTTACTTCAGATCACTGCGGCGCACCGCAATATATGATCCGATAACGAAAACTGCTATCCATACGAGATCCAAGAGAAGAAGACCGGTCTTGTCCGCAGGAAGCGCTTCTGAATATCCCAAAAGAGAATGACCGTAAGGAAGAAAGATAGCATGTTCTTTTATGCCCTGTGTATTGACGGAAGCGATCATCAGGACAAAGCAGACCAGACCGCTCCCCAAAGTCTTGCCGATATCCTTGAAAAGGAATGCAAAGAATGCCGGAACAACAGCTATGGCAATGAATGACGGGATCAGGAACAGGACCGTTCCGAAGTCTATTGCCTCACCGCGGATCAGAAGTCCCGCAAGACCGTCGAGTAATAACGTTCCGAGCATGATGCCCACGCTGCCCAAAAGATAAACGGTAAGTTTTCCCGCGAAAACTTCAAATCTCTTATGACCTGCTGCGATGTATCCCTGTATCTGTCTCTGGTCGAATTCATTTCCGATCATGACGATCGCGAGCGCGACCATGAAAAAGATCAAAAACGGTATCGGATACATGCCTGATCTCATGAAGCTCATCTCATCTGTGTGGTCGTGCACAAGGATCGAATTAAGGAATAAATATCCGAGCGCGATCCCCCAGAGATGGAAGCTGTGGAAGATTTTATAAATTTCCGCCCTAATGACCTTAGTCATTTGAAGCACCCCCGATCTTAGTGAGGAAGTACTGTTCGAGCGTATCACCCGTTACTGCAAGACCTGTAACAAGAACCTTTTCTTCGGCGAGCGCTCCTGCGACCTTCTCGAGTTCGTTTAAGAAATCGTAGAGCTGGATCGTGTTGTCCGGCATGATCTTGAAGTTGTCGGTACGGAGCTTCTGCTCGAGTACCATGATCGCCTTCTGCGGATCTAATGTCTTGATCTCGATGTGCTGCTTGCACTTCTCGTTGAGTTCAGCCTCAGAGAGCTCTTCGATTATGCGTCCCTTGTCTATGATGATGAAATCCGTAGCTGTGTTATAGAGTTCTTCGAGGATGTGGCTGGAGATGAGGATCGTCATGCCATATTCCTTGTTGAGTTTCTTAATTAGGTTACGCACATCTACGATGCCTGCAGGATCCAGTCCATTGATGGGTTCGTCAAGGATCAGGAACTCTGGAGTATTAAGAAGTGCAACTGCGATTCCTAATCTCTGCTTCATACCGAGAGAGAAGTTTCTGACCTTCTTGTTGCTTGTGTCAGAGAGACCTACGAGCTTTAATGTCCTGTCGATGATGCTCTTATCAGGGATGCCTCTCTGGATGCGCTGGACTTCCAAGTTCTGACGAGCTGTCATATAAGGATAGAGCGCGGGACCTTCGATGAGGCTACCGATTCTTTTTCTCTGTTCCTGGAGTTCCTTGTCTCCTGTCTTTCCCCATAACTGCAGCTCGCCGCCCGTCGGGAAAGCAAGTCCCGTGATCATTCTGATGAGCGTTGTCTTACCTGCACCGTTCTGTCCGATGAAGCCGTAAATCTTTCCCTTTTCCAATTTAAGATTTACGTTATCAAGTGCCAGAGACTGGCGGTATTTCTTTATTAATTACTTTGT
>JAEEGJ010008635.1_pt1 | contig 27934 bp, 13 predicted proteins | sample 8958761 | NCBI WGS metagenome assembly JAEEGJ01 (sample SAMN16246546, study PRJNA631951) | gut metagenome | biome: gut microbiome; feature: rumen; material: RS-attached | host: Bos | place: Iran: Karaj | collected 2018-10 | reverse complement strand
CAGGTTCGCTCCAGTTGATTTCGCCTTCGATCTCTTCGCCGCGGTTGCCGCTATACACGGAACCAACGCCCCACTTGTAGACGCCAGGCTCGAGGTCGGCCCATTCAACGTCGATGTAAACAGTGTCAGGCACCCAGACGGAAGCCAGCAACACAGTGTTTTCAAGCGTGTAAGGACCATCGTTGTAGCAGTTCGTACGATACACTCTGTAGTGGTCGAGGCTGCGGGTCTCAGCAATGCCCTTGCCAGGTTCGCCAATGGTGATGTCGTCGACGTCGAGGTAGAACATGTCGCTGCAGTTGAAGTGACGGATGGCCACATAACCATTGCCACTGTAGGCGCTCAGATCAACGGTATATTCGTACCAGTTGCCTTGCTCACGGCCGCTGCGTTGACCCTTGATGGGTTTGCCAGTGCCGTCGCCCATGCTCTTGGCACTCATCGTCCACTCTTGGACCATGGTGAAGGAGCTCGGGTTGGTGTTGGTCGTCGAAACAGCCACGCCAAAGTGCTCAGCGGCATAGCCGGCATCCTGGGCGCAGGCATAGAATCTGACGATACCACCGAGTTGCACCTGAGGCGAAACGAGGTAGTTGTCAGGATAGAGGACACCGTAGCTGTTGTCATAGCTCTGTGAGAACACGAAGTCTTCCGAGCTATTGTGACCAGCGACACCGGTCATCACTTCGCTACCAACTCTCCAACCGTAACCGTCACCGTCGGCATCAACCGAAGTCCAGCCCTGCATGGTGTGATCTTCGAAGTCGTAAGTCATGCCCGGAACAGGCGGAGCGGGTTGCTTGTAGAAGGTGATGTAGTCGACATAGAAGCAGTCGTCGTTGCTGTTGACGCTACCGTCCTTCGTATATCTCCACTGGAAGGTGTGGTCACCAGCGGTGATGTCAAAGGTCTTCTCGGCCCAGTTGCCAGCACCAGTGTAGCTGCCCTTCTGGACGCCGTCGATGTAGAAGTAACCATAGTCCCAGCTGCTTTCGCAGGAGATCTTGCCGAAGAAGCTCATCAAACCGTCGGCGGGGATGTTCACCGTCACGGTCATGTTGCTCACCACGTTGGCCACGCCAGCGCCACCGCTCTTCATGCAGTAGGTGCCTTCGTACGGGTTGGTGGTGGTGATGCTCCAAGGATAGGTGGGATCGATCTGCCAATCGAACAGGCTGAAGTCACCAGTCTCGAAGGGCTCGATGATTTCGCTGCCAGGCAGGCCGCAACCCCAGTAAACCTTAACATACGGGCTGTTCGGATCCAGGCTGTCAGGATAGTACTCGGCGATGACACCGCAAACGGGATCGAAGTTCTCATCCATGATGTAGTCGATCGGGCTCGTGGTCTCGTTGTAGTTGATCACGATAGGTTCACCCTGGACAGGCACGTATGCGGTCTGGTAGCCTTCCTTAGAAGCTTGGCCGTCGTAGGCAGCACCGGCATAGATATGGCCAGTGTAGTAACCCTGGGCGTTGGTCGTGAAGTTGTAGGTGTGGTTCACACCGAACTCGTCTTGACCAACCATGGTCACAGTGGCACCAGCGATACCGGTGGTACCGTCTTGTTCGTAGACATGACCATTCACGTCGCCGTAACCAGAGACCTTAACGGTAACGGTGTTCGACGGGGCGCTTTCGCCTTCGTCGTACACGGCGGTGACATAATAGGTGTAGCCTTCCATGTTGTAAGCCAGAGGACCATCGGTATAGGTCGTGTTGCTGATGTCGTTCACATTGGTGTGACCGATCAGTTCACCGTCACGATACACGTTGTAGAAACGATAGGTGCGGTCGACAACAGCCGTCCAGTTGAGGACGATGTTCTCGTCGTTGAACACGGTCTCGTCGACAACCGTCAGGTTCTGCGGGATGTTGAGGTGGGTGGTGAAGCCCCAGATCGGGCTGCTCACGCCATCCGGGCAAGCGTCGTTGTTGAACTCGACGTGCCAGAAGTAGTTGGTGTTGTTCCACAGGTTGCGGACGGTGTAGCTGTTGGCCATTTCGTTGCTGAAGCTGCCATCCTCAGGATACATGATCGTCTGCGGGTGGTTGGGATCCGGGTAGTAGGTGCTACCGAAGATCAAGCGCCAACCAGTGGCATATTCAGGAACCATCCAACGCAATGTCACGCTGGCGGGTTCGAGGTCGTCGGCATCGTCGGCGGGTTCGGGGTTGAAGGCAAAGCCTTCGGCCTCGATGGCCGGGCAAGGCATCTCATCGATGTTGATGTACACGAAGAAGTTGTCTTCCGTTTCACCACCATCAATTCTAGGTTGAGGCATTTCAGGTTCCTCCTCTACCTCAGCATTCGAGGCAACCAGGTAGTAGGTGCCAGGAGTCAGGCCCAAGTTCGTGATGACGGGACCAGCGCTCACGCCTTCCACAGCGGGGCCAGGTGTAGGAGTAGGAGCGGTGCCACCAGTATTGATGGTAACATCGTCAATCCACACTTCATAATAGTCAATATCCTGATGATGGAAAGCAATCCACACATCCTGACCAGCGTATGTGCTCAGGTCAACAGTGACTTCACGCCAATTCTCATAACGATTGTTCGTGTGGCGGATTTGGGCCTTTTCAGCATTACTTCTCATAAAGGTATTCCAAATCGAAGTAAAGTCGGAAGCACCAGGATTGTCGGCCGTTGCAACGCAGACTTCGAAATAATCAGGATAGTTGTCGCTGCCATAGTCAAAGAAGAAATTGACAGAGGCGTTGTCACCCAAGGTGTACTTCTGGGGAGAAACCAGATAGTTGTCGGCATCATAATAATCCCCAGTCATGTCATTATACGAAGCTGACACCATAAAGCCATCAGAGGTATTGTGGCCCAAGCCAGTGTAGTCATAACCACTTTCGCTTATGCTATTGCTGCTGTGGAACCAAGTGTGTCCATCGCCATCGTTGTCGATGTCGGTCCAGCCCGAAGCACCACCTTCGAAGTTGAAGGACACAGTGCTTGTAGCGCTACGGTTGCCGCCCTTCATGATGATGTTAGCACGGGTCGTGCTGCTGGTGTACCAGCTGTAGGCCGTAGTGGTCACATCATAAGGAGCGTTGTCGGTGTAGTCATAGCCACGAGCGGCAAAGCCCGGGTTGTGGTATTGCCACTGGATGGAGCTGGTCCATTCACCGTTGTTGCGCTGGCAGAGGATCATCACATTGCTGTGACCGTCCCATGAGAAGCTGCCTTCGTTGAAGACAAACTCGACCCAACCCGTAGGAGTGGGCTGATTCAGGTCGCCAGTGTACACCTTGGTCATGCCAGAAGCCAGAGGCGAGGTGGCAGGAATCTGGGTGTCAGGCACATTGGCCATCCAAATGGTGATGTTCTGTTGGTTTTGGCTGATGCTGTTGGTAGCATTCCAGCTCAAGCTCGTGAACGGAGCAGTCGTCACGCCAGCCTCTTCAAGCTCAGCAGCGAGGAAGAGTTCGGCAGCGATGCTATAATTATATAAGGAGTAGAAGGGGAAGTAGCCAGAGGTGCTGGTACCTTCACCGATCTGTGCCTCAAACGGAGCACCGGCAGCGCCGCCACCAGCACCGACCGACAAGCCAGTGTAGTTGTTGGTGGCCATAGGACCGCCTTCGCCGTAGAAGTCCTCAGTATAGAGGGCCACCTTGCCGTTCTCGAGAGCATTTTCTTGACCATCACCCACATAGGCGCTGATGATCACATCGTTCTCAACCGTGAACTTGTAGACGCCATCCTCGCCTTCTGGAATCTCGGGGAAAGGCAGGGTGTAGTCGTTGTGAAGCACGGTAGGCGTAATCTCGGCAGGAGCGCCTGCATAGGTGTAACCTGGGGTAACGGTGCCAAGGTCATAAGCCAACTCCCACACATCCGGGACCTCCGGAGCATAAAGCTCAACCACGATAGGCCAGATGTGAGCGGCACGGTCACCTTCGGTGATGGCCACGAACTGACGCTCGATGACGCCAGTATCAGTAGTGCTGGCATTGACACTCAGCATGAGCTCAACGTCGGCTTCAGAAGCCACCTGGAAAGGAAGTTCCTCACCTTCAACAGTGAACATACCGTCGCTGGGCGTGAAGTCCAGAACGTTGACAGTGTAGGTCGGACCCTCGGTGTACATCGTGAAGTTGAAAGGAGCCATCCAATAGCCGGCAGGGCGAACGCCCAGGTTCAGGCTGTCGATGATTTCTTCTTCACCTTCCATATACTTGACGTGCAGCTTGTCTTCGAAGCCGCCTTGACCGCCACCGCCACCTTCGGTAGTGATGCTCAGTCTCAACACATTCTTGTTGGTCAGCGTGTAACCAGACACGCCAGGAGTTGTAGGATCGTAAACGGTACCGTCACGGTAGGCATAAATGGCTTGGTTGCCATTGGCAGCAAGGGTGTTGCCATAGGCGCCACTGCTCCACGAGCCAGTCACATCCTGGACACAGAGGACCAGGTTGCCATTACCAGTGTACTCAAAAGGCGTGCTGAGGTTGATCGTGGTCTCGGTATAATCACTGATGCCAGTGGCCAAAGTGATTGAACCAACCAAGTCGTTTGACGACATGCTCACCCAATCGCCACCAGCAAAAGCGTTCACGTTTGCTTCCTTCAGGTAGAAGTTGAGGTTACGGGCGTAGCTGGAGGTGTTCTTCAGCCACATGGTCAAGGAGTTGATGGCGCCACCCACACCGATCTCATCGGCAGTGTAGATCTGCTGCGTCAGAGAGTACTCGTACAAAGAGTACGTGGGCAGATAAGAGCTGCTCGACGTAGAGGCGGGATCGCCAATCGTCACTTCAACGATTTCGCCACCGGCACCACCGCCACCAGTATAGGTAAAGGTGGTCTTGGGCAGGAAGTCACGCTGCGAGGCGGTAACGCTGCTCAGGCTAGTGTAGCTGTAGCCTTGAACTGAAGCACCGCTTACAGTTTCACCAGCCCAAGAAACGGACTTGTAGTTACCCGTGGTCACAGTGTAGAAACCTACGAGCAGGTTACCGCCATTGTAGGTGTAAGGGGCGGTAAAATTGACGGTCATCGTGCTGCCTGAACCATCAAGAGTACCAGTGTAAACAGTGGTAGCTCCAGTGGTGCCAGTGAAATCACTGACGGTAGCATCGCTCACCTCTTTCACGAACACTTCGAACGTTGCCGTCCAAGCCTCCGTGGCGGGAGAGCTGATACCAAAGGTCATGCTACTGATTTGGCCGCCATTCATTACGCTCAGCTCGGAGGCGGGATAAACCATCTCGCACTTCAAGTAAGCATCGGCATAGAAGCCGTAAACTGGCACGTAAGAGTTGGTAGCAGTACCATCGTGTACGGTCAGTTCATCTGCTCTCACAAAGCCGGTAAAGGCAAGCAAGAGCATCATCATCAAAGAAAATACTTTCTTTTTCATAATGAATGAATTAAGTTAATAAATAAGTGAATTGAATTGTTTCTGTGTGTGTAAATGAGAAACGCACCAGTGCCAAAGGGCATGGTGACAGCATTTTTGCTAGGCATTGCGGTAAAAAAAGAATGCATAGTAAACGCGTTTAACATTTTGTCGACATCTAAAAGACTAACAAGTCGTGTTTTACCCTTAGTCGAAAACGAAGTTTTTTTTAAAAAATGCAAAAAAAAACGGAAAAGGCGTTTGTCTTTCCCGTTTTCCATTTTACTTAGTTAGAATCAAATCCACTTGACCAGCGGGAAGTCCTGACGATGCGGCAACATCTTATTGGTGGGATACACACGGAAGGTGAAATCGTACACTCCAGCATGCTTGATCGGCACCTTGATGTAATACTTCACCCAACCATCGCCCGAGTCGACAAGCTTCATCTTCTCCACGGCCGTGATGTCGACCTCCATGTCGTTGTTCTTCTTACCAAAGAGCAATTCAATGGCAATGTCGCCAGGATCGAGGTCGGGCGTGAGCAACGTAATCTCCGCGATGAACTGTTCGCCGAAGGTCAAAGGACGCACATTGGTGTCGGGCAAGATGAGTGACTTCACCTCCACCTTGTCCCAGTTGTTGCGCACCCGCGTCTTCCAAGCGTTGATCTCGAAGGCCTTCTGGTAACGGTTGGCACGCATCCAATGGGTCCTTTCGATCAACTTGTTGTAGTACCTCTCGAAGTAGTCATCCATCATGCGTTTCATGGTGAAGCACGGCGATATCTCGTTGAGGCATTTCTTCATGGCCGCCACCCAACCCGTAGGCACTTCATGCACATTGCGGGCATAGTAGAGCGGAACAATCTCATTTTCAAGTGTGTTGTAGATCGTCTCGGCATCCATCTCGTCCTGATAACGCTGGTCTTGATAGGTGCGCTTCTCCTGGATGGCCCAGCCAGCGTCGGGACGATAGCCCTCTGCCCACCAGCCGTCCAAGACGGAGAAGTTGAGCACGCCATTCATCACGGCCTTCTCGCCACTGGTGCCAGAGGCTTCGAGGGGACGCGTCGGCGTGTTGAGCCACACATCCACGCCACTGGTCAAACGGCCTCCGAGTTCCATATCGTAGTTGCTGATGAACAGTATCTTACCGATAAACTCAGGACGACGCGAGATGTCAATGATCATCTTGATGAGGTCTTGACCTGCCTTGTCGTTGGGGTGGGCCTTACCGGCAAAGAGGAAGATGACGGGACGCTTCGGGTCGTTGACGAGCTGCGACAGGCGCTCCAAGTTGCCAAAGAGCAGATGGGCACGCTTGTAGGTGGCGAAACGACGGGCGAAGCCGACAATCAAAGCATTCTCATTCAGACTGTTGACCGTCTGCATGATGAGTTTCGGGCTCTCCTGACGTTGGCGCATGTCTTCCTTGATCTTCTCTCCCAGATATGCGATCAGTTCGTGTTTCAATTGCTTGCGGATGTTCCAAATCTTCTCATCCGGAACATCATTGATTCGCTCCCACATCTTCACATCCGATTGGGTATCGATGTAATCGGGACCGAAGGTATCTTTATAGAGGCGCTGCCAGAGTCGGTTGCTCCAAGTGGGCAGATGCACGCCGTTAGTGACGAATCCGATATGGTTCTCCTCGGCGAAATAACCCGGCCACAATGACTGGAACATCTCCCTTGACACGCGTCCGTGGATCTTGCTCACGCCGTTCACCTCTTGGCTGAGGTTGGTGGCCAACACGCTCATCGAGAACTTCTCGTTCGGGTTGTTGGGATTGAAGCGGCCCAAGCCCATGAAGCGTTCCCAGCTGATGTTCATGCGGTTGGCATAGTGCGGCATATAGGTACGGATGAGGTGTTCCTCGAAGGCATCGTGACCCGCAGGCACGGGCGTGTGCGTAGTAAATAAGGTGGAGGCCCTCACCAACTCAAGCGCGACATCGAAGTCGAGGTTGTGCTTGTTGATGTAGACGCGCAAGCGCTCCAACCCACTGAAAGCCGCATGGCCCTCGTTGCAGTGGTAGATGGTAGGCTTCATGCCCATGGCTTCGAGCAAGCGGATACCACCCACGCCGAGGAACATCTCCTGCTTGATGCGCATCTCGCTGTCGCCGCCATAAAGTCGGCTCGTGATGCCACGGTCCTCGGGCGAGTTCTCCTCGATGTCGGTATCCAAGAGATAGAGTCCTATCCTACCCACGTTGACGCGCCATGCCTTGGCATAGACCGAGCGGCCCGGGAAAGCAATGCTCACCTTCACCCATTCGCCCTTGTCGTTGAGCACGGGATGCAAGGGCAGCTGCGAGAACTTCTGCGGGATATATTCGGCACGCTGCTCGCCGGAGACGGTGATCTCCTGGGCAAAGTAGCCGTAACGATACAGCAGACCAATGCCCACCATGTTGGCGTTCGAGTCGGAGGCCTGCTTCATATAGTCGCCTGCCAGGATGCCGAGACCGCCAGAATAGATCTTCAGGCTCTTCATCAGACCGTATTCCATGCTGAAATAAGCGATGAGGTCTTTCTGCTGCGTCGGCTGCGACATGTATGCCTTGAATTGGTCATAGACCTTGTTCAAGCGTTCCACAAAGTCCTTGTCGTTCTCCAGGTCCTTGATCTGCTCCACAGACAGGCCTTCCATCATGGCGACGGGGTTTTGCTCCGTAGCCTTCCATGCCACCGGGTCGATGCTCTCAAACAGTTCGATGGCATCCACGTTCCAGCACCACCAGATGTTACGCGAGAGTTCTTCGAGTTTCTTCATCTCGGGCGAATAGATGGGTTTCACCAGCACCTTCTTCCAACTCGGCGTGTCGTTCTTCTGGTAAACCACCTCATGCATCATGTCGGCATAAGGCACTGGCTCCATCATGTAATGGCGTCCGCCTGCCTTCTCCAAAGCCACATCCCATGCCTTCTGATAGTTGACGATCAAGTCTTTCCACAGTAGCTTCTCGGCCACTTGCAAAGCGGCTTCCGACACTTTCGCCATGCCTTTGTCCGTCAAATTCAAGAAACGGCGCAAAGCCGAGACAATCTCTTCGATCACCTTGTCATTGTCGCCCACCTGACGCGACACCACGGTCACGGCCTCGTTGTCCTTGCATTCCTGTTGGACAAACTTGCCAAAGCCAGAGACATCGGAAGTCAAAGTCGGGATGCCCAAAGCCACGCTCTCCAAGGGCGTATAGCCCCAAGGCTCATAATAGGATGGGAACACCGAAAAATCGAAGGCGGCCAAGAACTCAGAGTAGGTCATGTCGAAGATGCCGTCACTGCCGTTGAGGTAAGCGGGGACGAACATCACCTTCACCTTGTCGTTGGCGTCGTTCTGCAAGCCTGAGTTACGCAGGGTATTCAGGATGGCATCGTTCTCATATTCAAAGATATGGTGCGTGGCGGGGAAATCGGTATGTCCCATGATGGCGTTGGTGCCGTCAAGGCGGTGTTGCAGGTCTTTTGACGGACCCGCGATGTTGGCCGGCACGGCAATCACGCCAAGCACGGTGCGTTTCAGGTTCTTATCCTCATTGAGGCGACGCAAGGCCTCGATGAAGAGGTCGATGCCCTTGTTCTTGAATTCGTAACGGCCGCTGTTGATCACCATCAAACAGTTGGGGTCGAGGGTCTCGCCGCACAAAGTCCCGGCGATTTTCAGGATCTGGGCTCTTGTGGCTTTACGTTTCTCCTCGAAGGCGGCTTCATCTTGCCTAAAGGTATGGTCGATGCCATTCTTCGTCACCACATCGGGCTTGCGGTAGAGGAACTGCTCGCACTCCTGCGCCGTGATGTCGCTCACTGTCGTGAAAGAGTCGGCATTCTTGGCCGCCTTCTGCTCCATCGACTGCTGCGAGACCACGTTAAACTGCATGGCCATCACCGAAGGCAGATAGGTCTTCAGGTTGTCGTACAGCGGCAAGCCGTTGCCCGAGATGGCACGGCCGAGGTAGGTGGCGTGCGTGGTGAACACCGTGGCGATTTGCGGACAATGCTCCTTCAAGTAGAGCACGCCAGAACCCGTCATCCACTCGTGGAACTGTGCCACGATGTGGCTGGTCTGCTGCAGATAGAAGTTGCAGAAGCTCTCGATCACCTGGCCGGCGGCATAGCCGAACAGCACGGGTTCGATATAATCCCATTGGCCGCGGATGCTGTCCAGTTCATACTGTTCCCAAAGATGTCCAAGAATCTCGTTCTTGGACTGGTAAAGTGGCGTATAGTCCACCAAGATGGCGATGGGACTGCTCTCAATCTTCCATCGTCCGATACGGCATTTCAAGCCTTGAACTAATGCCCTTTCGCGCCACTCGGGAAAGAGGTCGTTGTCTTCGACAAAATACAGCGTCTCGTGCGCTTCCTTAACCACATCGGGTCCTACCGTAATATAGTGGTCATCAAGCAATTGACGCATCACATTCGACTTCGTGGAGAGCACCGTATAGATGCCACCCACCATGTTACACACTTCCCAAGAGGTTTCAAAAAGGTATTCGGGGTTTTTCATTTTATTTAGTTTTCTTTTTTTGAGAATTCATATTCGAACTATGGCCTATGGCTTATGACAATGGCTGTTTTTAAGCAAAAGGTAAAGTGTCATCTTTTCCATGAAACAGCCATAGTCATTGGCCATGAGCCATAGTCAATTTAGGCTTTAACTTTCCGTTTCGACAACTTCGTCACCCTATCGGTGAAATCGGTCAGCACATTCATGTAGTTGACATACGCATCGTACGGCGAAGCATAGTGGTTGAAGTACTTATGCACCACACCGTCGGAGAGCCACTTCGTGCACATGTAGTAGAAATGGTCAGAGGTCTGTAGCAAGGTCCAATCCTGCTGCAGTTCTTCGTCCTTGATGCGATGCACCTTGGCGTTGAGTTCGTACAGCGTACGGAAGGCGTCATCCTGCAAGGGGTTGCCGAGCCAGGCCGTGAGGTCGCGCTCCTCGTCGCTCCACGACAGCACATTGGGCACATTGACGGCGCTCACCGGCTGCAGCTTCTTGGCCAATTCCTGCGGCGTGGCAAACTTGAACTTGCTGCCTTTCAGGATGGCACCTGGCAAAGCCTCCATGAAGTTGAAGATGCCCGTCTCGGCGCTCTGATGCTCGCCAAAGGTCTCGTAGTCCATGAAAATGTTGACAACTTCTTCCTCTTCTGGCAGGGCATTCAGCCAGTTGACGAAGTCCTCGGCACGGAAGCCGTCCTGCACAAAGCGGAAGGCGATCTCATCGCTGAACTTGAAGTTGCGTAGCAGCACCTTCAGTTTCGGGTTGATGGCGTTGGCGTACATGTAGTTGGGGCTCTTCCAACCCAAGATGTGCTTGGCACCCTCGGTAAGCATGAGGTTGTAGCCCATGTCAGCCACCGCTGCACCGATTTCATCGCTATATATTAATTCGGTGTTGCGGAAGGTCTTGGGAGTGACGCCAAACACTTCCTTCATCTTGTGTTTGTGGGCAGTCACCTGACGCTTGAACTCGTCGGGATTCGACAATGAAGCCAACGAGTGGGCGTAGGTCTCGGAGAGCACCTCTACCCTACCCGTAGCGACCAGCTTCTGGAAGCTCTCCAGCACCTCGGGTGCGAACTGCTCCATCTGCTCGATGACCACGCCCGAGAACGAGAACGCGAACTTGACCTTGTCGCCAAACTTCTCGATTTGGCGCATCAGGAGTTCGTTCATGGGCAGGTAGCACTTCTCGGCCACGCGCCGCATGATCATGCGGTTGTTGTAGTCGTCATAGTAATAGTGTTTCTTACCGATTTCGAAGAAACGATACGTGCGAAGCCTGTAAGGCTGATGCACTTGGAAATAGAAACAGATTGATTTGCTCATATCGTTAAGTATTTATTGTTCAATTCAATAGACACGCTTCTCTCCTGCAATCGAAATACCGATACCCAACAGGAAGCAATGGCATCCTCCCGACAACTCGGGACCGATCCTTCCCATAGAAGGCAGATCGTACCAATATCTCAGACGAATATACAAAGGTAGAGGACCTTCCGTCTTGAATTGAGAGAACCTGAAATCAAAGTCGGTACCTATCTCATAATTCATTCTCCATTTCGTCAGCGGAACCAGCTCGGGAATTGAACCCAGGATCTTGGAAGACACCTGTCCCACACCGACTGCGGCAAATGGCGTTAGGCTAATACGGCGTGTGCCTACCAAATCATAGCCCACAGAAACATTGAAAGCAATTATGCTCCCATCGCCTTTTTCCGAGGGGTTTTCCCTTAGTTTTATATCCATACCATCCATATAAGCGGCGAACCTTACGCGCTTATAGCTAGCTTCGATTGCCGCACATCCTCCAATCGCCCCCCTCATCCATTCATTCAGGTCCTGTGTAAAGACTCCACTACCAAGACCAATATTAAATCCCCAAACCCACTTCTCCGTTTCCATCTTCACTCGGATGAGATGTCTCACAAACCATTCATAATCACTATTGGGAAACTCTTCCAAAAACTTATCGGACTTCTCGTTCCATTGTTTTTGATTTTCAGGGCTGTATGGTTTCAAATCCCAATCCAAAAAGAGCGACAGGAAATCAAAGTCCTCGGCAGGCAGTTGGGCTTCTTGAAGGTTGAAGCGAAGCAAATGTTCGTCCTCGATACTGCGTCGCGACACTTGCTCACTTAATTGGTCTCTTTGCGGCTTCACCTTGTTTTTATAAGCCACAAATTGTGTTGAATCAAACGCCCGCATACTGCTCGTCAACTCGTCAAACTCTTTTGTCCAAAGCAAGACATGCCAATACTCCGCAGGCGCAAACACGGCATAATTATCATCTTCCAAGGTCAACAAATAGTCCTTGGCTTCCATCACCTTGTCATAATCGCAGTCGAGGAACTTCTCAAGGAGATAGGCGCGGCCTTTGGCAATCCGCTCCGCCTTCGACTGCTGGATTTCCTCCTCAACCTGCGCGAAGGCGGAGAAGGCGGTTGTAAACAGGAGAACTATGATTAGGACGCATCGTTTCATATAGGTATTCTCTTTTTCATTTTAAGTTGTCGCAAATTTTGCGACAACTATTTTGATTCCATTTTGGTATCTTAAACCACCGACTCATACACGGCCTTAATCTTCTTCGCGGCCAGTTCCCACTTGAGGCTGTCCACCTCGTCCTTGCCTTCGTCCTTGAAACAGTCAGCCAAAGGCTTGTAGTGGCAGAGGCCATAGATGGCGTCGGCCAGGCCGTTGATATCCCAGAAGTCGACCTTCAAAGCGTGCTTGACGACCTCGGAGACACCCGACTGCTTGCTGATGACCACCGGCACATTCAGGCGCATGGCTTCCAACGGCACGATGCCGAACGGCTCGGAGATGGACGGCATGACGAACACATCAGTCATGGCGAACATCTGGTCGACGGCCTCGCCCTTCAGGAAGCCCGTGAAGTGGAAGTGGCTGCCCATGCCGAGCTGTGCCACACGACGAATCATCTTCTCCAGCATGTCGCCCGTGCCCGCCATCACGAAATGGATGCTCGGGTCGACCTGGTGGATCTTATAGGCAGCTTCGATGAAGTACTCAGGACCTTTCTGGTAGGTGATTCTTCCGAGGAAGGTCACCACCTTGGCATCCAAACCGCTGCGTTCGTATTCCGACTTGGGTTTGTCGTTAGGCTCCACGGCGTTGTGCACCGTCACGACCTTGGCGGGGTCGATGCCATATTTGTTGATGACGATGTTGCGGGTCAGGTTGCTCACCGTAATCACACGGTCGGCGGCTTCCATACCCCTGCGCTCGATGGCGTACACATCGGTGTTGATGTTTTCGCCAGAGCGGTCAAACTCGGTGGCGTGCATGTGCACCACCAGCGGCTTGCCCGTGGTCTCCTTCGCCGCGATGCCTGCCGAATAGGTCAGCCAGTCGTGGGCGTGGATGACGTCGAAGTCGTATTTCGTGGCCAACGACGAACCAATCAAGGCGTAGCGTGCCACCTCCTCCATGAGGTTCATGCCGTATTTGCCCGAGAACTGGTAGTTGCGGGCGAACACCGAACCCGTGCGGTTGAAATGCTCCACCACATGGCGGTCGCTTTCCAGCACATTGGCGAAGTTCTCCGGCCCGACATACGGGATGATGTTGGAGCCAATCTCCATGTACTGCACGCGCTCCCAATAGCTGCGGTCTTTCTCGTGGTCGATGTCGATGGTCACCTCGCTGGCATTGAGCAGACGCACATTGGTCTCATCCTCGTCGCCGTAGGCACGCGGCACCACAAAGAGTACATCCACGTCGTTCTTGGCCAGACCTTTGGTCATGCCGAAACATGCCGTTCCGAGGCCACCGGTAATATGGGGCGGGAACTCCCACCCAAACATCAGGACTCTCATTTTGAGCCTCCTTTCTTATTTAGTTCATCAATCAGGTAATGCAGGTAGAGCAAGGCACCCACGCTCGTCGACTGCGAGATGCAACCTCTTGCCTCGAAGGGCGGGTTGCCGTCGTAAATCTCCGACACCGTGCCGATGCCGTTGTCCTTGATGGCCTCCTCGAAGCCATTATACAGGTCTTCCAGATAAGGCAGCGAGGTCTTCCCAAACAGCTTCACCGAGAGGTCGGCATAGAACATGATCAGCCATGGGAATGCAGAGCCATTGTGGTAAGCGCGTTCGCGTTCGCTGTGGCTGCCAATGCTGATGCCTTTATAGTTTTCGTCATTGGGCGACAGTGAACGGATGCCTCGTGTCGTCAGCAATTCGGAATGGGCGATGTCGAAGGCGCGTTTCTGCATCTCGTCGCTCATCGGGCTATACGGCAAGGCGGCGGCCAGCATCATATTGGGTCGCACTTGCTCGTTTTTCTCGTTGCTATTCACAAAGTCGTAGAAGCCCTTGGTCGCCTTATTATAGAAGGTGTCGGCAAACGAGGCCTTCACCTTGTCGGCCAACTCCTGCCATTTCTTGAGCAATGTGCTCTTCGGTTCGGTGGCTTTCAATAACTCCACACCATAACAGAGGGCGTTATACCACAAGGCATTCACTTCAATCGCCAAGCCCGTACGCGGTGTCCAAGGCTTGCCTTGGGCGAAGACGTTCATCCAGGTGAGGGCCAAGTCGCGGTTACCGGCATAGAGCAGACCGTTGTCCAAGGTATGCACGTTGAAGTCCGTGCCCGCAATGAAGCTCTCCAAGATGGTCGTCATCGGTTTCTTGTATTTCTTCCAGATGTCCTTCTTATCCTTGCCCAGCATCTTCTCATAGAGCTGCAGCACATAGAAGAACCACAGCGGCGAGTCGACCGCAGTGAAATAAAGGCTCTTCTGATAGTAACGGTGCGGGAAGAACGGTCCTTGCATCCTCGAAACCAGGTAATCCAAAGCCGCAGTAAAGGTCTTCTCATCGCCTTGCGCCAGGGTGATGCCCGGCAAAGCGAGGAAGGTGTCGCGGCTGCACGAGCCGAACCATGGGAATCCGGCCCAAAGTTTCGTGCCATTCGCATCACGAATGATGAACTGGTCGGCGGCCTTCACGAGGCAATCCTCGTAACTCGTCTGAGGCAATAGTCTCTTCACCTCTGCCTCGCATTGCCGTTTGATGGCAGTCGGGCTTTCTTCCTTGAGGCTTACCGAGAGAATCACCGTGTCGCCTTGCTTCATCTGAAGCTCGAAGAATCCAGGGACAAACTGATCTTCCACGGCATCATAACCACGTTCCTGCTCACGGATGTAGAACATATTGTAGTACCAATGCGGCACGTGGGTGTATTGCGCCGCACGCGAGAACTGCAGGTAGAGCCGCGAGTAGTCCTTGTAGAGTTGCCACGAAGCACCGTTCTTCACCAGGTCCACTTTACGGCTGGCCTCGTGGTTCTCATGCGTCAGCATGTGGACGTTGCGGAAGGCCAGGAAAGGCAACACGCGCAGCGTGATGGGCACTACGGATTCGCGCAAGGTGTAGCGCACAAAGAGTCGTGCCTCCGTAGCAGAGAAGATCAGCTCCTTATCGAGCACCACATTGCCGATGCGGTAGGTCAGCTTCGGCATGGGGTCGGCGGTGAAGTCGCGGAGGTATTTGTGGCCACGAGGGGCGAAGATGCCATCGGGGTACATGTGTACGCCGAGATGGAACTCCTCCTTATTCTCGATGATGGTCTCGTCGAGGCTCGACAGCAGCACATGATTGTTGTTGTCCAGCTGCGGCTGCGGTACCACCAAGAGGCCGTGGTATTTTCTCGTGTTGCAGCCAATCATGGTAGTAGCAAGAAACGCTCCTAAAGCGTTGGAACGCAACACTTCACGGTTGAGCGTAAACTCCAGATTGACCAGTTTCTTTTTATCCCAGGAAATGTAACTCATATAGTATGTTTCAGAAATTGCATAAATAACCGACTACAAAAATAATGTTTTTCATATTTCTCGCCAAAAAAAACAACATTTTTTATCTTTGCACGCGAAAAACAGACATCAAACATTCAAAATATGAATAAAAAACTCATCAACATGATCGCTTTAAGCGTTATCACTTTGGCTTCGTGCACCAACGAGCCGAAACCTCAACCCGAGGTCGAAAAACCGAATCCCTTCCTCAGCGAATACACGACACCGTTCCAGGTACCACCGTTCGACCAAATCAAGAACGAGCATTATCTGCCTGCTTTTGAGGCAGGTATGAAAGAGCAACTGGCCGAAGTGGAAGCTATCGTCAACAACACGGAGCCTGCCACTTTCGAGAATACCATCCTGCCCTACGACAAGTCGGGACAAACATTGAACCGCGTCAGCAATGTGTTCTTCAACCTCAACGAATGCCTCACCAACGACGAAATGGTGGCCATCGCCGAGCAAGTGCTGCCCATGCTCTCCAAACATAGCGACAGCATCATGATGAACCCGAAGCTCTTCGAGCGCATCGACTATGTGTATCAACACCGCAATGAGACGGGCCTCGACGACCAGCAAATCCGCGTGGTGGAGAAATACCATCAGGACTTCATGCGCCATGGCGCCGGTCTGCCTGCCGACAAGCAAGCCGAACTAAGCCGAATCAATGAGCAACTCTCCACCTTGAGCCTGCAATTCGGAAATAACCTGCTGAAGGAGAACGCCGGCTACAAACTCGTCATTGAGAACGAAGCCGACCTAGCAGGCCTGCCCCAGACCAGCATCGATGCCGCCGCCGAGCAGGCCAAAGCCGAAGGCATGGAAGGCAAATGGGTATTTACCCTCAGCAAGCCCAGCCTCATCCCCTTCCTGCAGTTTGCCGACAACCGCGACCTGCGCGAACAGATGTACAAGGCCTACTACAACCGTGGCGACAATAACAACGAGTACGACAACAAGAAACTCATCAACGAGATGTGCAAGCTGCGCGTGCAGAAAGCCAAGCTCTTCGGTTTCGACAATTATGCCGACTATGTGTTGGACGTCAACATGGCCAAAGACTCAAAGACCGTCGACAAGTTCCTTTTCGACATCTTCAATCCTGCCCAGAAGTTAGCCAAGAAAGAACTGGCCGAGATGCAGGCCATCGCCGACAAAGAAGGCGCCAACATCAAGCTAGAAGGCTGGGACTGGTGGTACTATGCCGAGAAGCTCCGCAAGGCCAAATACGACTTCGATGAAAACTACATCAAGCCTTACCTCACCGTGGACAACGTGCGCAATGGTATGTTTATGGCTGCCAACAAGTTATATGGCATCTCATTCACTCAAAACACCAATTTGCCCGTATATTACCCTGGTGTGGAAACCTACGAAGTGAAGGAAGCCAACGGCGATTTTCTTGGCATCCTTTATCTCGACTACTATCCTCGCGAGTCGAAGAGCGGCGGTGCTTGGTGCACCAGCTTCCGCGAGAGCGGACATGACATCAACGGGAAGAAAATCTATCCTGTCATTTCCTTAGTGATGAACTTCACCCCCGCTTCGGGCGACACCCCTGCCCTGCTCACTTGGGACGAGACCGAGACCATGTGGCATGAGTTTGGACACAGTCTGCACGCCTTCTTCTCCGACGGCCTCTACACCCGCACTTGCGGCAATGTGCCTCACGACTATGTGGAAATGCCTTCGCAAATCATGGAGAACTGGGTGGCAGAGCCCGAGGTCATCCGCATGTATGCCAAGCACTACCAGACCGGCGAGGTCATGCCCGACAGCCTCATCGCCAAAATCGAAAACAGCGCCTTGTTCAACCAAGGCTTCATGACCACCGAGCTCATCGCCGCCTCCATCTTGGACATGAAATATCACGAGCTGACCGAACCTCAAGACCTCGACGTCGATGCCTTCGAGAAACAACAGATGGATGCCATCGGACTGATGCCTGAGATCCTGCCTCGTTACCGCAGCACGAACTTCAGCCATATCTTCAATGGTGGCTACAGCGCAGGCTACTATGCCTACACTTGGGCTGAGGTGCTCGACAAGGACGCCTTCAACTACTTCAAGAGTTCGGGCGATCTCTTCAATCAAGAGCTGGCTGCATCGTTCCGTAAGAACTGCTTGCAGGAATGCGGTAACGACGAAGGTATGGTACAATACCGCAAGTTCCGTGGCCAAGATCCCGATTATGAGCCTTACTTGAAGGCGCGCGGACTGAAATAAAGAAAACGTATAATAAATGTAGGGCTGTCACACGTGACAGCTGCATCAAATCAGCGGATGCCATGCTATGACAGCCCTACAAACCAAAACAGGGTTTTATGAAACGAATTATGCTTCTTTTGTTGGCCTGCCTCTGCCTGATGGACGTCTATGCGCAAGGCAAACACAAAACCATCAAAGTGGCTCCACCCCGCCCAAAGGTGGGCGTAGTGTTGGGTGGTGGCGGTGCGAAAGGCGCGGCCCACATCGGCGTGTTGAAATACCTTGAAGAGCTTGGCATCCCCGTTGACTATGTAGCGGGTACCAGCATGGGCTCCATTATCGGTGGTCTTTATGCCATGGGCTACTCGCCCGACGAGCTGGCTCAACTGATTGCAGAGATGGACTGGTCGCAATATGTAGGTAACAGCATGGATCGTTCAGCAATGTCGGAAGAAAGCCGTCAACGCTCAAGCACCATGGTTGTCAATATTCCGTTCAGTTTAAATGGTTTGTTGTTCAAAAACGAGAGCAGCACCCCCGTAAGCTTTATGCCCAGTGCTTACGTCAACAACACGGCACTGATTAACTTGTTCAACAACCTTTGTGTCGGCTATCAAAAAGAGATGGATTTCAACGACTTGCCTATCCCATTTGCTTGTGTAGCCACCGACATGAGAACAGGAGAAGAGATCGTCATTCGCCGTGGCAGCGTGCCTACCGCCATGCGCGCCAGTATGGCCATCCCTGGCGTATTCACTCCAGTCTACATTAACGGCAGGCAACTTGTCGACGGCGGTTTGGTCAACAACTTCCCGGTCGACGTAATGAAAGAGATGGGGGCCGACATCATTATCGGCGTAGAAGTGCCTGACGCAAAAACGGATAATAGCAACGACGAGAACATATCGCTTCCAGATGTACTCAGCAGCTTGATAGGCAATGCCGTAAGCTCAAAAAGAAAGGAAAACCGAGAGCTTTGCACCATCTACATGGCCCCCGACGTCACCGGATACGGCACTTTGAGCTTCTCCCACGACGCCATTGACACACTGGTCAACAGAGGTTATGAGAAAGCCAAAGAATACAGGGACCAATTGATCAAGGTCAAGCTGCACCTGGAATCCGTGCAAGGGTCGCCCTTAGGCAAAAGACTCCGCGCCTCAAAAGCAAAGAACCTCGCCGATGCACCACTTTACGTCAATTCCATCATCATCAACCAGAGTGACCAGCGACAAACCGAATGGCTGCTCAACAAAGGCAAGCTCAAGGTCGGAGAAATGATGTCGGAGAAAGACATCAACCGCGCCGTCGACGTGTACAGGGGTACAGGCGCCTTCGACGACATCACCTACAACCTCACCGAGAACGAGCAAGACACTTTGGACAGCTACACACTCACCATGAACTTCAAGCCCACACAACCCCATATCATCGGCCTCGGCATACGTTACGACACCGAAGAAGGCGCCGCCATGCTCTTCAACGTCGGTTTGAACGAAAAACGTCTGACGGGTTATAAAGTGAGTCTCAATGCGAGACTGAGCTACAATCCGAGAATTAACATCACGGGTACCTATTCAAGCTTAAACCTCGCTTCGTTCAAAGTGGCCTACGACTACCGCAGCCAGCACTTCAAGTACAACGGCTTCGACAGCAATGTTTCAAGCATCAACTATGTGCAAAACAAAGTCAGCGCATACGTTTCGCAGTTCCATCTGCTCAACATCAACAGCGCCATCGGTATCTCCTATCGCGCCACTTCCTATGACGATGCTGGACTGTTGAACTATACCAACGACAGCATCACCCCCGACTTGTCTTCCATCTCGCATTTCCAAACCAACCATCTGCTCAGTCCCTTTGTCAAAATCAGCTACGACAACCTCGACGACCCCTATTTTGCCCGTCACGGCATCAAGACGGCGCTCACAGGGAACATCAACTTCGACCTGACAGGCGGTTCCAATACCACGCAAGATGTTGGATACTCCATTCAGGGATACATCACTCCGCACAACGGCAAATTCACCATTATCCCTCAACTCTACACCCGTTGCATCTTCAGCGGGCCGGCTTATGCCAACTTATGGAACGTCGTTGGCGGCGAGGTGGCTGAGCGGCATACCGATTTCCAAATGCCATTCATCGGCATCGCCCACGTGAAGGAAGCACCCGATTTCACCTCCATCGCCCGCCTTGACTTACGCTACAACTTCTTAGGTAAGCATTATCTGACAGCGTCCTACAACTTTTTGTATGGCTTCTATCCTTTCGGAACAACGCGAGGGCACAACAGCAACGTACAATATTCAGGCTTTGGTCTAAAGTACGCCTTCGACAGCTTTATCGGTCCCCTTTCGTTCACCTTGCAATGGTCAAACGGGACGAAACAAGTCTCCAGCTATCTTTCCATCGGTTACAACTTCTAATGCCATAAAACAAGCAATCCCGACGAGTCTAGACTCATCGGGATTGCCGTTTTTATCTGATAATAACTGATTAGCCCACCAGTTTCTTGTTGTTCTCTATCAATCGTTCCAACTGTTCGATGCTTTTCTTATTCAAGCGAATCTCAGGGAGAAAGCGTTCGAAATTGCTCAAGCCGTGCATGTCGGAACCCACATAGTCGTAGAAACCTTCCTTCAGCAGATACTGTGACTTGGCCACTGCATTACCGCCATAGGCACCTGCCAACGACAACAGATTCAATTGAAACTTGTAGTTCTTGTCCTTCCATCGGAAATAATTGTCCCTATTGGCATATTCATACCGTTCTGGGTGAGCGATGACCGGCTGAAACTCGGCGCACATGATTTCATAAATCATCTCCGTGATGCCGTGTTCGTACATCATATACGACGTCTCACACAACACATGGTTACCGCCCTTGTCCAAAGTCAAGAAACCTTCTTTGAAATGATCCATAAAGCAGGCATCAAGCATATATTCTGCGGCGAGATGGAGCTCGACACCGCAGACCTTGGCTGCCTCTGCCTTATAGGCCTCAAACTTAGCCATGATAGCTCCCCTATGGTTCTCGGAATAATCCTTCATAAAGTGCGGGGTGAACACCATTTTCTTGATACCACGCTCTTCGAGCTTCTTCAAAGCATGGAGTGACTTCTCCATGGTGGAGAATCCATCGTCGACTCCAGGAAGGAGGTGACAATGCACATCACAAGCGCCACGGAAGAAGTCTTCCGGCAAACTATGTTTTCCTAATCCGAACATGATTCAATTACTCCTTACCGTCGTCAGAAACATGACTACTGTGATGGCTATGCGAATGATGGTGATGGTGCTTCTTTGAGAAGATGCGCTGATACCACTTCTTCTTTTTCTTGCTTTCTTCCTCGTTGCCATAGCCGTAGCCGTATCCATAGCCATATCCATAGCCATATCCATAGCCATATCCATAGCCATATCCATAGCCATAATAGCCATAGCCACGCTTCTTCTTGCTGACGCTGTTAAGCACGACACAGAGGTTGGGGAAATGACCGTCCTTGTAGAACTTATCCACATCGAAGAGCAAACGCTTGTCGGTCTTGCCAGCGCGGAGCACCATGATGGTAGTATCGGCCACGCGCTTCACGATGTCGGCATCGGCCACCATACCCACAGGGACGTTATCGAGGAAGATGTAATCATAGCGTTTGCGCAACTCTGCGATGAGGTCTTCCAAACGCGTACTCATCAGCAATTCGGCCGGGTTGGGCGGCACAGGACCCGAGAAGATGATATCCAGTCCTGATGCCGAGGTATCGGTGTGAATGATATCGTCGATAGAATCCGTCTTGCCCGAGAGGTAATTAGACACACCCGCTCTGGTATTGACGTCAAACACCTTGAACAAAGTACCTTTACGAATATCCAAGTCGACGATGACCGTCTTCCTCTTGGCCAAAGCAAAACTCGTAGCCAGATTCGTTGACACGAAGGTCTTACCTGATGACACCATGAATGATGTGAACATGATGACATGTGCGCCGTCCTTACGGTCTTTCATATACTCGAGGCTCGAACGTATCAAGCGGAACGCTTCAGAGAGCGAGTCACGCCCGTTCTCACGCACCATAATGGCATGATCCGAAAGGCCACTTTCAAATGGCACATCGCCCAAGAAAGGCACCGTAGAGCTCTTCTGCACATCCATTCGGTCGTGAATGGTGGTGTCGAGAAGCTTCCTCAGTAACATAATCACAGCAGGAACCGCCAAACCTATCAAAATGCCCAACATGATAGACTTCTTCTCATCGGGAGCAACAGGCTTCGAATTGGCATAAGCATAGTCAATCACCTTGGATGCAGCCTCCAACTGAGGACTTGTCAACAATAACTCCTCACGCTTGGTCAGCAACTGCAGATAAAGCTTTTCTTTGATGTTCTGCATACGACCAACCTCATTCAGTTCCAGTTGTGCTGTAGGAACAGACTGAATCTGTGCATTGGCCAAACTGCGCTCGTGCTCAGCAGCATCGATTCGGGTCTGGAGGCCTTGCAGATTGCTCTCCAACATGGCCAAAATAGAGGAACGCAATGTAACTTGAGACTCTTGCAAATTCACAGCTACAGGATTGTTAATTGTTCCGTCTGCCTTATAACTTTCCAATGTCGCTTGGTTTTCGTTGTACTTCTTTATGATTGAAGCCGCATCTCCACCAAAACCAGTAGCACCAATTGGAATAACCTGTCCAGGATTATCTTGGATAAAATTGATCAAAAACTGAACATTGGCAGCCTGACCTCTCAGTTGCTTGGCTTCTTCAGTCGATGCTGCGCTGCTAGCCACATAAGTCTGGCCAAAAGACTTGGTATCAATCAAATTGTGGGAACGCTTGAAATCAACGAATACCTGCTCATAGTCCTGGATGTCGTTCATCAAATATGTAATACGATCATTGATAAAGGCCTCAGAATAGTCAAGGACTCGTTGCTGGTCGTCAATGGACTCTTGATTATATACATCAATCAATGTATTCAACACATCGGCAGCGCGCAATGGAGAGGTATCCTGCAACGACAATCTAAGAATGGTGTTCTTGTCACTATCACGTGCCACGCGTATCCGTGAACGATATGACGAAGCTACCGACGATACGGAACGTCGCGATATAATTATTGGAACATTCATGTAATCCCCATAGATCCAGGTAGGAGAAACCACTACTTTACCACTAGGAATGCGCACTGTATCGTTTAGCCTCACCTTCATGGAAGGGACATTTGAGCCTATGTCTTCCAAAATCACATGCTGGTTATCGTAGGGACGAACCGTAAACGAGGCGGTTGTCTGTTCATCCATCTCTGGGAAGTTCACCTCTACAGGTGAGGATTTATACAAATCCTTGTTGCGTTTAGCCACCTTGGTCTTATAGCGATACGAAGTGTTTAAGTTCAGTTGCCGCACCATGTTCTCCATATTCGTCTGCGATTTCAACACCATCATTTCATTGTTTACCGAACTGATCACCACCCCCTGTCCCATAATGGAATTAATGGCCGCGGAGCCGCGCATGCTTTCCGAGCCACCGCTGGCACCGTTCTTAATCATTACGGTAGCCGAACTGGCATATATCCTATCCTCATTTCTAACCTTATAGTAGGAATACAAACCTCCAATGAGTGCGCACAGCAAGAACCAATGCAAATTCCTCAAAATGAGGTATACTAAATCTTTAAACTTGAAACCGCTATTGGTGTCTTCGTCAAAAAACGCGGCTTCATTGGCGGGTTTGTTGTTTTTATTATTGCTATCCATTTCTCTTATCGTTCAAGATTATGATGTCAATATTCTGCCTAAAAAATGTTTATGGCGTTTCAAATTCCTTCTTTATGCTCTTATATAACAAATATACCGAAACGAGAGAGGTTATTCCAGAAAGAATCCATTGCCAATTGGAATAGCTCTCCTGGAGGAAACGACGAGTGCCCACTTCGGTGAAGATAATATCATTCTGTTGCAGCAAATAGAACTCATCATTAAAAATCTCCGTAGAGCGCGGATCCAAATAATGGATGACCATTTTTCCGTTCACCTCGCGCATCACCCCAATGCGATCACGACGGGTATATAGGTCCAAACCGCCAGCCATAGCCAAAGCTTCCAAAAACGTGCAACGTTCTTCTGTGATATTCAACACTTTTCCTGACTCAGTCCCAAGTACAAAAACCTTAAAGTTCAAAAAACGTACCATTACATTGGGGTTACTCAGATAGCCATTGGATTTCAATTGATCCGTAATCATATCCTGCAACTGCAAACGTGTCAAGCCTGCCACATGCAGCTCACCCAAAACGGGGAACTCAATGTTGCCGTTCACATCCACTAAATAACCCATGCGGTTTTGACCGGCAGTAATACCCGCCGAACCCAACACATTGAAAGGTTTCACCAATTCTTCATTCTTTCCATCGCTCAAGACATAAATGCTCAATTCATCGTATGGGGCAATCGTAGCTTCAAACCTCTCGTTCAAAGGGACGCCGTATGGAGGCATATCTCTAAGATAACGCACCTTCTTGGAGGTGACGCAAGAAGTGGTCGTCGCGGCCAAAAACGCCAACATTAAAAGCAAAAAGACTGTGGTTTTTCTCATAATATGTAGGTTTTATTCATTTTTCCAACTTGCAAAAGTACGAAGAAATTTTGGAATGGAACCCATGCAGCAAAGGAATTAGATTCATTTTTTCCAATAGGCCCCGACCAAACGTCCATACATTTTGGCAACAAACTTATTGTTTTTGGCCATCAACTTAACACGATTCCTTGCAAACTCCCTGAAATGCAACCAGTTCCATTGAACAAAGCTATCGGTCCACAAGGTGTGCGCCAAAATCAGTGCCTGCTCTGGAAAGCGACCATCCTCAATATAGTTCACGATTTGCTGCGTAGTATGAAACTTCAACCCAAAATGGCTTTCAACCACATCACGCGTGGCGAACTTCCCTCCGTCCCAGGCATAGCCAGTGTCGGTGAGATAGAAGACTTTCTCAAAATCCACCGAAAGGTATGGCTCCCCCACTAGTCCAAACTCCGAAAGACTGTGTTTCTCCCACAAAAGACGGTTATCAAACTTGGAGGTCGAACTACCATGCATGCAAGCCGACTTCACGGGATAATACCCACGAAAGTAAGAAAGATGTTCCTTAAACGATTCTATGGCTTTCTCTTCATCACCGCCTTCCACGGCCAAGTCCTCATAATGGTAGCCAATTTCATGACCAAACGCTTCGATTTGACGTATCACCTCAGGCACATTGCTTTGCTTGACGACACGGAAGAAATAGGTTGCACGAACCCCAAGCTTGTTTTCAAGCTGCGCCATTTTTAGGGCATTCCAAGCTTTTTCATCCACATCGTGACGCATCACCACGGATTTGCCCTCTATGGGAGAGACCATCATCTCCTCAAAAGTTTGGAAGTGATAGCCATTCCGAAGAAAAGCCTCCAACAAAGAGCGATAGGCTTTTAAAGTAAAGTCTCTCATGGTTTATGCTTCAAATCATACAAATCCTTACATGTAAGAAACTGGAACTTTTTGTCCTTGAAAAACGACAATTCACGTTCGTAGATGGGCAAAGCTTTCTCGCCCAAGTTCTTCACTTTCAGTTTATGGCGAATCACATCTCCCAAAAGATAGGAAATGAAATTGCTACCACGTCGTGCAATCTCTGTTGTTTCTTGGTCCTCGTCAATAAACTCATTCGGATGAGTAAGAAAGACAAACTGACGGCCATTGCAAACTGTTTCCCAAAACAGCATTCTACGCGTAAGGCGATTCACGCCAGGAGCGATCCTCATAAAAGTGCCGATATAGGGAAATCCCATCGCTGAAATAGGGGCTTCCAAGACTTCTGAATCACCTCTACGAAAGATGTTGTCAGTCTGAGTGAAATAGGCTTTTCGGGGCGCTGTTAACCAATGGAGCTTTTTTAAGGCTCCAAAAGAAAACATCATGTCCAAACGCTGGGACGAAACCGAACTGTCGACCTTAAAGCCAGTCTCCTTCATGATGAGCGGAAACTTCTTGTCGACACGAGCCGCAGGTGCACGAAACGAGACTACCTCTTCACCAATGATGTCTTCCAAAATCTGTTTTGACTGCTTCAAATGCGACAACTGCTCTTCAGGCGACAAGACATCAAAAGCCTTGCTGACCTCATGCGTCAAACCGTGCGATCCCACTTCATGTCCGCGTTCGTGTGCCATTCTTACCACATCGGGATAGAGTTGCGCGATATGACCCGTATAGAAGAAAGTGGCCTTTACACCATACTTTTCATACAAGTCGAGCAAGCGGGGCATGCCTTGGTTCAAGACATATTCTCCCGTCTTGTCACGAAGTTTGTGATTTAGGATCGATGTGGTTTCCACATCGTTGGTAATCAAACAAATCCTGTCTTTCCGCATAATTCTAAAATAGGCCCATCAAAACTGAAGCATCACTCCTCCCCAAGAATAGCCTAATCCCTGAGCTACCGAAAGCACTTTAAATCCAAGCTTTATGGCGCCTTCGTTCAATGCATCCTTCAAAGCGATTGGAATCGTGGACGAAACCGTGTTGCCCATACGCTCAAAGCAACAGTAATACTTTTCGGGTGCGATTTTCATCTTCACCCGCTGAAGGTTGGCAATGTATTTATTGGCCTGATGGTAGACATGCAAATCGATGTCATCAATGCCACAGCCATTCTCTTGCAACACTTCCTCAATCAATCCAGGAATGCGATCCAAGGTGTAGTTCAATATCTCGGTTCCGTTCATATAAAGATAATCCGAAGATTTTGGATTTCCGAAATTGTCGAATTGCAAGTCATCAAGTCGAACTCTCTGCCGAGCGGCGCCAGTCTTCACAATCAAATTCTCTGCGCCATTGCCATCAGTACCAAAACTAAAGTTACCAATCTCTGCGAAACCTTCCAATCCCACAAGCGTGGCTGCGGCACCGTCACCGAAAATAGTACGGTTGCCTTTGTCACGCGGATGGAGGTATTTTGAATAGGTCTCTGCTGTCAACAGCAACACACGCTTTGCCATACCGCTCAAAACAAGCCCCTTGGCCAACGAGAGGCTAAAAATCCAACCAGAGCACCCCAAATTCACATCAATGGCACCAATATGATTTGCCAAGCCTAAGCGCTGCTGGATCAAGCACGCTGTTGTGGGAAGGAAATAATCTGGACTTTGGGTGCAAAAAATCAAAAAATCAACCGATTCCCGTTGTATGTCATTTTCAGCAAACAACTTCTCTGCCGCGTTCACTGCGAGATCGGAGGCCGTTTCTTGCTCCGTCACTACATGTCGCTCGGCAATGCCCAGTTTCTTCATGATCTTCTCCTCGGTCCATTCCGGGAACTCCTTTGCCAATTCCGCATTGGTCAGCACTTTTTCTGGCAGGTCATAAGCCAACGCTTCGATGTATGCTTTCATCTCTATCATTCTAAAGTATAACCACCATCAATCTTCAGCTCAGTTCCGGTCACCCACGAAGACGCGTCCGACAAAAGATAAATAATCCCATTCGCCACATCTTCGGGTGCTCCGAAACGCTTGAGAGGAAACAACTTCTTCAATTCATCGATATCTTGTGTCAAAGTGTCTTGTGCCGACTGAAACAATTCGGTCATAATCATGCCTGGATGCACACAATTCACACGGATGCCTTGAGGCGCCAAATCCAATGCTGCAGCCTTAGCGAAGCCGCTCAAAGCACTTTTGGTAGCCGCATATAGGGCTTCGCCATGACGCACGCTGTCGTTGCCTGAAATCGAAGAGGTGAAAACAATAGAGGAAGGCCTATTCAGTTTCTTACGAGCCACTAGGCAACGCGTCAGCCAAATTGCGGAGAACACGTTGGTCTGCGACAGGTCATGCCAGTCGTTCTCTTTCATGAACTTAATCATGCCGATGCTCGTGATGCCAGCATTTTGAGAAACACCATCGAGTTGCGGCAGACGCTCCACCATCGCTTCAACGGAATTGTGATCGGTCAAATCGGCAGCAATGACAATATGT
>JAEEGJ010008634.1_pt1 | contig 27935 bp, 19 predicted proteins | sample 8958761 | NCBI WGS metagenome assembly JAEEGJ01 (sample SAMN16246546, study PRJNA631951) | gut metagenome | biome: gut microbiome; feature: rumen; material: RS-attached | host: Bos | place: Iran: Karaj | collected 2018-10 | reverse complement strand
ACTGCGTCCGGACGGTCTCTGAGGCCGAAGGACGCATCGACGCGCTAGTCAACAACGCCGGCTACGGGTACCTGGGGCCGATCGAGTGTGTACCGCTGCAGGATGCGCATACCCAGATCCGGACCAACCTGCTCGGGATGGCCTGTCTATGCAAGCTTGTCATCCCGCTCATGCGTGAGCAGAAAAGCGGACGCATCGTCAACATTTCCTCTGTGGCTGGCCAGGCACCCGTCCTGTTCGGGGGGTGGTACAACATCTCCAAATATGGCGTTGAAGCACTAAGCGACAATCTCCGCATCGAGCTGAAGCCATTCGGAATAAAGGTGATCAAGATCGAGCCTGGCGGAATAAAGACTCCTTGGGGCGGTATAGCTGCCGACCATCTGGAAGAATGTACGTCCGGGACAGTTTATTCAGCTTCGGCAAGCAGGGAGGCCACACTGCTGCGCATGGGTTACAACGGGAGCTTGCTGGCTCCGCCATCGACCGCAGCCCGCGCCATCTGCAGGGCTGTCATCACTAAGCGTCCGCGGGCACGTTACCGCCCCGGATCGGGCGCATCATTCCTGGTGGCTGCCCATGCCATCCTTCCGCTCCGCTGGTGGGACAAACTTGTAAGTGTCATGGGGAAAGGCAAGAACAGAGAATGATATGAAATACACTGTCCCACTTATCGGCCTCGGAGCCCTTGCCATTGCCGGAAACGGTGACAAACCCGCGGAGTGCCTGAAAAAGAATCCGGAGCGTCCGAATATAGTATTCCTTCTGTTCGACGACCTTGGTTACGGCGACCTCGGATGCTACGGGCAGGAACTGATCGAGACCCCGAACATCGATGCCCTCGCCGCTGAAGGCATAGTATTCAGCGACATGTATACCGCATGCCCACTGTCGGCGCCTTCGCGTTGCAGCATCCTGACGGGTCTCCACAGCGGACACAGCCAGATCAGGGGCAACGACGAGCGCTGGGCACGCCCGGAGGGAATGGTGCTGAGCGAAGCCGACTGGTATTTCGACGCAATACATGACAATCCGGACCTGGAGGGCCAGTGGCCGCTTGCGGAGGGGACTCCGACTCTGGCAACCATGCTTCACGGGGCGGGCTACACGACGGCGATGATCGGCAAATGGGGTCTCGGAGGCCCCGGTTCCGGTTCCGCGCCGCGGGACATGGGCTTCGACTATTTCTACGGATTCAACTGCCAGATGCTGGCTCATTCCTACTATCCCGACTACCTTTGGGAGAACGAAACGAAGGTGTTCACCCGGAATGGATACATGCCCGTCAACAGGCGGCTCGACCCGGGAGCCGACCCTTACGACATACGCAGTTACGACAAATTCAACCAGTCCGACTATTCATGCGACCTGATGTTCGAGCGGTTGGAGAACTGGGTAAGCGATGCTGCCGGAAGCGGCAAGCCTTTCTTCCTGATGTGGACCACCACTGTGCCTCATTCCACCGTCCAGGCTCCGGAGGACGAAGTGATGTACTATGTGGAAAAACTGGGGGAAGAGAAGACCCCGATAACAGACGGCGGGTGGTACTACCCGGTACTTTATCCTCATTCCGCATATGCCGCGATGATTACCCACATTGACAACCAGCTCGGTCAGCTTGCAGAACGCCTGAAAGAGCTCGGGGTTTACGACAACACTCTGATAATCATCTCTTCCGACAACGGACCGGCCGCCAATTCCAACTCTCCGGGAGAGTATTTCAAGAGCGGTGGTCCTTTCAAGTGCCGCAAGGGATGGGGCAAGAGCAGCCTGCATGAAGGCGGCATCAGGATGCCTTTCGTGGTCAGTTGGGGGAACAGGCTGAAGCCCGGGAAAAGTTCTTACATGGGGCAGTTCACCGACCTCATGCCTACCCTCGCCGAACTGGCGGGAGTACGGGCACCGGAAAACGACGGCATTTCGTTCGTCCCGACCCTCAAGGGCAGGAAACAGCCCCTGCACGAATACCTCTACTGGGAGTTTCCGGGAGGAAAAGGCTGGCTTGCAGTGCGTGAGGGACCTTGGAAAGGCCTCGTCCAGAACGTACGCGGCGGGGCTCCGATGAAACTGTACAATCTCGACGATGACCCTCGGGAAGACAACGACCTTGCCGCCCGGCACCCGGAAATCGTTGAACTCATGTGGAAGCGCATAGAAGCATCCCACGGGCCGGTACCAAGCAAGAACCCGAAATTCGAACTAGATATTTCATATCCATGATTATTATGAAGCGAATAACCTTAATCATCGCCGCAATGGCAATCAGCCTGTCCGCAGCCGCCCAGCTGCCCGGAGAGGACAGTATCGTAGTCCCTGACTACAGTTCCTACATACTCACCCCTCCGGCTCCGGAAACGCCGCGCATCAACGGGCCGCGAATATACGGTGCCCGTCCTAAAGCCGACTTCCTATACCGGATCCCGGCCACAGGCGTGAGGCCTATGACCTTCAGCGCCAAGGGTTTGCCTCGCGGGCTCAAGTTGGATAAGAATACAGGTATAATCAGCGGGAAGGCTGCTCGACGCGGCAGCTACGACGTGACGCTGACGGCCTCCAACGCCATAGGCAGCGACACTCGGCATCTGCGCATCGAGATAGGCGACCGCATCGCCCTCACTCCCCCATTGGGCTGGAATTCATGGAACTGCTGGGGCAATTCTGTATCGGAAGAGAAGATATTGCAGTCCGCCCGGGCCATGGTCTCTTCCGGGCTCGCCGACTACGGGTGGTGCTACGTCAATATCGACGACGGCTGGCAAGGCTTGCGCGGGGGCAAATACAACGGCATCCAGCCGAACAAGAAGTTCCCTGACATGAAGGCGCTCGGAGACTCGTTGCATGCCCGCGGACTTAAGTTCGGAATCTATTCCGGTCCTTGGTGCTCCACTTACGCCTCACACATCGGATCCTCCTGCGACGACCCCGACGGCAAGTACTGGTGGATAGAGCAAGGCCTGGCCGACGAGTTCATGAAACTGGACCGCAGCAAGCTCGACAAAGAGAAGATACGCAGTTTCGGCAAATATTCATTCGCCCGCCAGGACGCCCTGCAATGGGCGGACTGGGGCGTGGATTATCTCAAGTACGACTGGAATCCAAATGACGAATGGTGGATGCGGGACATGAAGGAAGCCCTGGATGCCACCGGGCGCGACATCGTGTACAGCATCTCCAACAGTTCTAGGGTCACACTGGGGCCTGCTCTTCTGAAATATGCCCAGTGCTGGCGTACCACCGGCGACATCAGGGACACCTGGGCGAGCCTGTCATCGATAGGATTCGAAGGTCAGGACCGCTGGGCAGGATTCACCGGCCCGGGACACTGGCCGGACGCTGACATGCTGGTGCTCGGCAAGGTCGGCTGGGGCCGCAAGATGCACTGGACCCAGCTCACCCCATGGGAACAATACACCCACATAACCCTTTGGTCCATACTGGCTTCACCTATGCTGCTGGGCTGCGACATGGAGATGCTGGACCCATTCACCCTGAGCCTTCTCTGCAACTCGGAAGTGCTGGACGTCAACCAGGATCCACTGGGTGTGAAAGGAGTGGTATTCACAAAAGGCGAAGACCATGTAATATACATCAAACCGCTGGAAGACGGTTCCCTGGCGGTAGCCATGTTCAATCTAGGGGATGCCGAGAAGGTCATAGGCTTCACTCCCCACAAGCTCGGACTCTACGGCGAGCAGACCGTGCGCGACCTCTGGCGGCAGCAGGATGTCGGCAAGGTAAGTTTCAAGGAACGCTGGGAAGCTTCGGTACCACCGCACGGATGCGCCTTCTACCGGCTAACCCCTGGCGTTACGGGAGAGAAACTCGAAGGCCTGTTCCGCTAGTCAGCGGACATCAGCACTTTTTCAACGTACTCCACGAACGCCGTGTTGCACAGGCGTATGCCTCCCGTTGTCGGATAACGACCGGTGAAATACCAGTCGCCCGGATGGTCAGGACAAGCCTGATGCAGGCCCTCGATGCTTTGGAACACCAGTACCACAGGGGTTTGCATTCCTTCCGGGCGCAACATTTCAGCAATCTTCCGGTTGATTTCCCCAACGGAGAACGGTTCGTATATTCCCCTTACGTGGTTGGCTGACGAAGGATCGGACTTGCAGGCCCGGTAGATATCCTCAATCCTCCGCTGCATACCACGCTCCAGCAGGAGGGCTATGGCAGCCCTGAAAGCGCAAAGCTCTTCAAGATGAGACATGTCGATGCCGTAATAGTCCGGATAACGGATCTGCGGAGAACTGGATACCATCACGATTTTCTTGGGGTGCAGGCGGTCCAGGATCTTCAATATGCTCTCCTTCAGGGTAGTTCCCCGGACTATGCTATCGTCGATGACGACCAGGTTGTCCTTGTATGGGACAAGTGAGCCGTATGTAACGTCATACACGTGTGCAGCCAGGTCGTTGCGCTCCCCGTCCTCGGTGATGAAGGTGCGCAGCTTGATGTCCTTCCAGACGACTTTCTCGATACGGACATCGTGGTCGAGTCTTCTCACACCATCCGTCATCCCGTGGAACGCAACCTCGGCAGTGTTGGGAATATAGGAAAAAACGGTATCTGTGACTTCCCCGTCTATGGCCTCGATGATTGCAGGCACAAGTTGTTCACCCAGACGCTTCCTCTCAAGATATATATCCCTGTCGGAACCACGGCTGAAATAGATGCGCTCGAAAGAACACGCGCTGAGAGCCGCCGGAGGGAGTATCTGTTTCAGGCAGACCTCCCCGCTCTTCCTGACGATCAGCGACTGCCCCGGCAGGAGTTCATGGATGTCTTCCGCCTGAAGGTTGAATGAGGTCTGGATGACGGGACGCTCGCTCGCCATGACCACCACTTCGTCATCCCGGTACCAGAATGCGGGACGGATGCCCCATGGGTCACGCACCGCGAACATCTCGCCGCTCCCGGTCAGGCCGCACATCACATACCCACCGTCAAAATGCCGCATCGTGGTTCGCAGTACATTCTCAATCAATACGTTCTCATCAATGTAACGGGTTATGCCGATTCCCTTGAGACCCATTCCCTCCGCTTCCACGAACAGCCTCTCAACTTCACGGTCCAGCCTGTGTCCCATAAGTTCAAGCGTAATATAGGAATCGCTGAAGAGACGAGGCGACTGCCCCTGGTCGGTCAGGAGATGGAATACCTCGTCGATGTTCGTCATGTTGAAATTGCCGCACAAGCATAGGTTCTTGGCCCTCCAGTTGTTCCGGCGAAGGAACGGATGCACATACTGGATACCGCTCTTCCCCGTGGTCGAATAACGCAGGTGACCCATGTAAAGCTGCCCCGTGAAACTGCCGGTGATCCGCTTGAACACTTCAGTGATGGCATCTTTCCCCTCCGCCCTCTCACGGAACATATATTCTTCACCGACTGGGGCATCGAGGTTGACACAACCCACTCCGGCACCCTCCTGGCCGCGGTTGTGCTGCTTTTCCATCATCAGATAGAGTTTTTCCAGTGCATACCGGTCCGAGCGGTATTTACCTGCGTAATACGAGACCGGCTTCAGCAGGCGGATCATCGCCACGCCACACTCATGCTTGAGTTGTTCCATATTCGATGCAAGCCTTGATGAAACTGATGAAAAGCGGGTGCGGATGAAGCACGGTAGATGAATATTCAGGATGGAACTGCGTACCTATGTACCATCGCAGCGATGGAATCTCGACGATCTCCACCAGGTCGCTGTCAGGATTCACCCCCACGCATTGCATCCCGGCGCTCTCGAATCCTTCCCTGTAACGGTTGTTGAATTCATAGCGATGGCGGTGGCGCTCTTCGATGCTCTCCACGTTACCATATGCCCCGCTGGTGCGACTACCGGCACGGATACAGCATGGATACGCACCAAGCCTCATCGTTCCGCCCATCTGGGTGATGTTCTTCTGCTCTTCCATGATGTCGATGACGTTGTGAGGCGTAGCCGGATCCATCTCGCTGCTGTCCGCCTCGGACAACCCAAGGACGTTCCGTGCGAACTCGATCACCATCATCTGCATTCCCAGGCATATACCGAAACAAGGGATATCATTCTTACGGGCATATCCTGCAGCGATTATCTTACCTTCGATGCCGCGTTGTCCGAAGCCGGGACAGATAACCACGCCCGCCATTCCGGCGAGTTGTCCGCCTATGTTCTCCGTCGTAATACCCTCGCTGTTGATGAAGTTGATCCGGACTTTCACATCATCATAGATACCTGCCAGGCTTAGACTCTCGCGTATGCTCTTGTAGGCGTCCTGCAAGTCATATTTACCGACGAGGGCGACCTGCACCTCCCGGGTTGCAGCCTTCTGTTTCTCCAGGAAATCGTGCCAGGATTTCATCGCAGGTGTCTCGCCGACCGGGATGCCGATCTTCCTCATGATCGCGGCATCGAGTCCCTGGCGCTGCATATTGACGGGAACCTCGTAGATACTTGGCATATCCTCACTCTGGATGACGCACTCCAGGTCGACGTTGCAGAAAGATGCCACCTTCATCCGAAGGGCATCGTCAAGATGTCGTTCAGTACGGAGGACCAGGATGTCGGGTTGGATTCCCATTCCCTGCAGTTCCTTGACACTGTGCTGAGTAGGTTTTGTCTTCAGTTCTCCGGCAGCCTTCAGGTATGGCACATATGTAAGGTGCACGCAGACGGCGTCACGGCCAAGCTGCCAGCGCATCTGACGGATTGCTTCCATGAAAGGAGCGCTTTCGATATCACCTATCGTACCACCCACCTCGGTAATCACGAAGTCAAGTTCCTCTCCTTCCACATCCGTACGCAGCATCCTTCGCTTGATCTCATCGGTTATGTGCGGAACCACCTGAATGGTTTTCCCAAGATAATCTCCCCTACGCTCCCTGTCGATGACGGTCTTGTATATGCGCCCTGTGGTTATGGAATTATCCTTCGTGGTATGGATGCCCGTGAAACGTTCATAGTGTCCAAGGTCCAGGTCCGTCTCCATCCCATCGGTAGTGACATAGCATTCGCCGTGCTCGTATGGATTGAGCGTTCCGGGGTCGATATTGATGTAAGGATCGAATTTCTGGATGGTGACCTTGAAGCCGCGGGCCTGCAGCAACTTCCCGATACTGGCGGAAATGATACCCTTGCCCAGGGATGAGACCACACCGCCCGTGATGAAGATGTATTTCGTATCCATCGCTTTTCAGTTCCTGGTCAGACTAGTTGATGAAAAGCATCTCACGATACTTAGGAAGCGGCCATATCTTGTTGTCCACCAGTTCTTCGAGTTTGTCGATCGGACGTCTCAGGGCCGCGAAACTCTCGGCGATCTCGTGGTAACCGAGGGCTCGCTCGTAGATATCCTCGATACCGTTTACGGCCTTGCGGGCCTCACGCATCCGGTTAGCCTTGACTTGGATGTCATCGACATACTTGTTGATGTCTTCCAATAACTTCAGCTCGGTGGCACAGCCCTCGAGGTTGCCGTAAACGCTCTTCGCAAGGCTAACTGTCTGCAAGAGTTGGGATTTATATTCAAGGGCGGCCGGAATAATATGGTTGAGTGCCATCCGGACCATGACGCGGGACTCGATCTGTACCTTCTTGATGTAGGTCTCCCACTTGACCTCGTTTCTGGCAACAAGCTCTTTCTCCGTATATACCCCGGTCTTGGTGAACATTTCCACGGATGCCGGCTTGGTGAACTCGCAGAACATCTTCGGAACATTCGTTTCGACATCCAGTCCGCGGCGCATGGCTTCTGCTTTCCACTCCTCGGTATAGCCGTTCCCATCGAAACAGACAGTGTCTATGATGGAAGCGATGATAGGTTTGAGAGAGTCCATCACCGCGACCTGCAGCGACTTGCCTGCCGCCAGCTCTACATCCACCGCGGATTTGAAATCGATAAGCTGCTCCGCAACGATGGCGTTCAGGGTAGTCATGGCCCCGGCACAGTTCGCGGATGAGCCCACGGCGCGGAACTCGAAACGGTTGCCTGTGAATGCGAAAGGTGAAGTACGGTTGCGGTCGGTGTTGTCGACGAATATTTCCGGAATCTCCACGAGACCCACGCTCTTTCCTTTCTTTCCCGCGATTTCAATCGAAGTATCGGACGGAAGCTCCAGCAGCTTGCGGAGCACCTCTGTCATCGTACGGCCAAGGAAGGCAGACACGATGGCAGGCGGGGCCTCGTTCGCTCCGAGGCGGTGGGCGTTCGTAGCGCTGGCGATGGTCGCCTTCATCAGCCCGTTATGCTTCTGCACTGCAGCCAGGACGTTCACGAAGAATGTGATGAACTGAAGGTTGCCCTTGGCATCCTTGCCCGGAGCAAGCAGCTGGGTACCGGTATCTGTGCCGAGCGACCAGTTGTTATGCTTGCCCGATCCGTTGATCCCGTCGAAAGGTTTCTCATGCAGGAGGACCACGAAACCGTGTTTCCTGGCAATCCGGTTCATAAGGTTCATCACGAGCTGGTTCTGGTCGTTGGAAAGGTTGGTCTCCCCATAGATCGGAGCGAGCTCGAACTGATTCGGAGCGACTTCGTTATGCCGGGTCTTAAGCGGTATGCCGAGACGATAGGCTGCCACCTCCAGGTCACGCATGAAAGAGGCGACACGCGCCGGAATGGCGGCGAAATAGTGGTCGTCCAGCTGCTGGTTTCTGGAGGAACTGTGACCGAACAAGGTACGCCCCGTGATCATCAGGTCGGTACGCGCAGCATATAGCGACTCATCCACAAGGAAATACTCCTGTTCCCATCCGAGGTAGGAATATACCTTCGATACGGACGGGTCGAACAGACGGCAGATCGGGACGGCTGCATCGCTTACTGCCTTGAGGGCGCGCTTGAGCGGCATCTTGTAGTCCAATGCTTCGCCTGTGTAGGATACGAATACCGTCGGGATACAGAGCGTATCGTCCAGTATAAAGACCGGAGATGTCGGATCCCATGCAGTGTAGCCGCGAGCCTCGAATGTGGCACGGATCCCACCGCTCGGGAAAGAAGATGCATCCGGCTCCTGCTGAGCCAGCATCGTGCCGTCGAAGGATTCGATTACCCCTCCCTTGCCATCATAATCGATAAGGGAGTCATGTTTCTCAGCTGTGCCCTCCGTAAGAGGCTGGAACCAATGTGTGACATGAGTCACTCCGTGCTCCATCGCCCATTCCTTCATCCCGCGGGCTACGCCGTCTGCCGTCTTGCGGTCCAGAGGTTTGCCTCCTTCTATGCAGGAAAGCAACGCCTGGAGTGTGTCTGAGTCGAGATACTTGCACATCTTGGCACGGTCGAAAACCAGTTCGCCGTACCAGTCCGAAACCTTGCTCTCCGGGGCCTCTGCGGGTACCGCCTTCCTGATGAAGGATTCCTTGACCAAATCAAATCTGTCCATAACGATAATACACTATTATATAAACTGACCTATTCTTAAAAAGTACAGAGGCTGATTCCCTCGGGACCAGCCTCTGTACTATCTTGTATCGTATTTATCTCTAATGTGTCGCATACGGCTGGAAGTTATACGCACGAAGGAACAACCTGGGACTGCTGGCCCCAGGACTGCTGGTTCTGCTGATAGTTGCTAATGCGATACATCATATTGAAGCCGATTCAATAATCGTCTGCAATTTACGAAGTATTTCAAAAGAATACAAGGATTTCCCGATAAATATGCCGCGTCAGATCAAGGTCACGAGCAGGTAGAGGAAGTGCGCGATGATTCCGGCGCACAGACCGGCCACTGCATGTGCCCCCAGAGCCTTGGAAATGACTTTCCTGTAGCCCAGGGAGTCGAGCATCGCGGTATGGGTGGAAAGGAAACCGCTCCAGCACATTCCGATGGCTGTGAATACGGCAATCGCATTGCCGTCAAGGATTCCGGCAGCATTGAAGGTCGGCAGCAACCCCAGCGAGGCACCTACTGCACCGAGAGCCGTCATCGGGAAGGCGATCAGCTCCATGTGTTCGAAACCGAACAACCATTCGAACACCCAATGAATCTTCTCCGCAAGCCATGGAAGGATAGGCACACCCTGTGACGAAGAACCGTTATAGACGCCATCAGGGCCGGTCCCGAAAGTAATCATGATGACGGCCGTGGTGATGATAAGCACGCCCGGAATGATCTGAAGACCAAGTTCCACACCGTTCTTGCCACCGTCCAGGATGGCATTCAGGAAACGCATGAATATGCTGTGCTGCGATGGATCGTCATCTTCAGGGAAAGCTTCGTCCAGAGGCTCTTCACTGAGTTTGTCATGCACCGGAGCATCCAGTTCAGGATATGCCTTGAGGCACTTGCGCTGCATTATCCGGGTTGAGATGATGGAACCGCAGATTGCGCCGAAAAGGCCCACCAGCGCGCCGGTCACCTGAGCATAACCGATCATAGTGATGATGACCACGAATCCCATTCCGAAGGCCGTACCGAAATTGGTCAGCGAGATAAGCTGGTATTTCTTGAAGTACGAGGAGAACGTCTTGTCCTTCGAAAGAGATATGATGGCCGGATTATCCGACAGGAATGTCATGACTCCGCCAAGAGCTGCTACGCCCGGCAGGTTGTAGAGAGGTTTCATCAGAGGCCTGAGAAGACGTTCGAGCAGACTGACCACACCGAACTCCGACATCAGCTTGGACAATGCTCCCGTAAGGACGGTGATGCCCATAAGGTAGAACACGGTATTCAACAGGAGGTCGTGTGCGGTGGCCATGATGGTCTTGAGCATATTGCTGCCGCCCATCTTCAAGGCCAGAGGGACGAATACGACCACAAGGGCGGTCAGGAATATTACAGCCTCCACCAGGGAGCGCCTGCGGGGAGAAAGGTTCATAAACTATGGTTTGTCGATAATATGGAAACGCCAGGTCAGGCCCGCCTGCGTGCACAGGGCCTTCTGTAGATTGTCAGTCATGAGGAAGAAGTGTACACGGAGGTTGCGGTTGCCCAGCGGGAAATATTCCAGTCCACCTCCGGCATAGATATATTCAAGCCCTGCGGGATAGTTGTAGTCGAAAGCAACGCCGTCAGGACTTGCGTTTAGGGCATCGTTTACGTCGTATCCGCCTTTAAGGAACACATTCCAGTTGCCTGCATCATAGACGAGACGCCCGATAAAAGTCATGTCCGTTAAGGACCTTTGCTGCCTGTGGATGGCCTCGCGGTCGGTCCAGTCCAGTTCCAGGGCCATGCGGCCGGCCTCGAAGCGGTTGCCCAGCGAAATGTACTGCATTCCTCCATGCAGTACATCCTCCATGTAGTTCACGGTCCAGATGGTCTTCCACCATGGGGCGATCCTGCCCGTCCAGCCAAGATTGTAGGCAAAGCAGTCCCACGTCCCGCGGGACCATGGTGACTGTGTAGCCTGGAAACTGAAAGTGTGTCCCTCGACCGGAGACCAGAAAGCCTGGGTACCAAGGGCATAGACCTCTGCCACATGGTTGCAGAAACCACTCCAGTAATAGACATCTATTGGGGCGGTATCCCACTCGAAACCACCCAGGAGGACCGGCAGCTTGCCTGCGGAAAAATGCCACTTGTCCGATGGAGCCCAATCCAGCCACAGGAAATCGGTGCCGTTGAGAGGATAGTCAGGGCTGTAGAGGGGTTTGGTGAAGCGCTGCCTCAACCGATAGCTTACGGTTGGTGACAAATGCCCTGCCATATGGAAATTCAAATAGTCCACGGACGGGCCGGCATGCGGTGTACCGTCCGCATCCAGATTGAAACCCAACCCGGCACGTGCCTCGAAGTAGAGCTTGTCCACCGTGGTCTGCGCCCGGACAGAAAAGATGTTTATCAATAATACGGCAACAACCGCCGCCAAGATCCTTCTCATCAGAATATATGTGGTTCGGGCAGCGAAGTTAGCAATTTATTCGTACATTCCATGCAATTGTTTATCTTTGTTTATTCATGCATCCGACAAACGCTGACCGATATGGAACATATGACTCCGAGAGAACGTATCATGGCCACCATCAACCGCCTTCCGGTGGACCGCGCACCAGTGGACCTTTGGTGCACCCCCGAAGTCCTGGATTCGCTCCGGGAATATACCTCGATCGAAGACGAGTTCGAGGTGTACGACAAACTCGGGGTAGATAAGATAGTATGGATATTCCCCGGATATGCCGGACGCTACTTCGACCCGAACGACAGCGGTGAGATCACCATGTGGGGAGTCCCAACCCGCATGGTCAAGGCCGGACTTGCGACTTATCAGGAATATATCGACCCGCCGATCGGCGATTATGAAGATCCTTCCCAACTGGAGACATACCACTCCTGGCCGGATCCGGACAAATTCGATTACGAAGGGGCCAAGGCCTTGGCAAAGAGAGCCCGTTCCTGGGATTTCGCCACCATCGGTCCGTGGATCTCGCATTTCGAGATATACTGCCAGATGCGCGGTCTTGAGAATGCACTCATGGACACAGTCGCGTTCCCGGAGTTCCTGGATGCGACCCTGGACCATATCGATTCCATCCAGACCGTGATGCTGGAACGGATGCTCAAGGAGCTTGGAGACGACCTGGACATCGTATTCATAAGTGACGACATGGGCATGCAGAGGAACATGCTGATATCCCTGGATTCCTGGGAACAATTCTTCAAGCGGAGGCTGAAGAACTGGTGTGACCTGATCCACAGTTACGGCAAGAAGGTGCTCTACCACACTGACGGTGCTGTCCTTCCTCTTATTCCGAAACTGGTCGAATGCGGCATCGATATCCTCAACCCTATCCAGCATGTCTGCCCTGGAATGGATACTGCGGGTCTGAAGGAGAGGTTCGGGAATGATCTCATATTCCACGGAGGCATCGAGAACCAAAGGATCCTTCCGATGGGTACGGTCGAAGAAGTACGTGAAGAAACCCGGGCTTGCCTTGAGACCTTGGGAAAGGGTGGCGGCTACATCTGCTGCTCCTGCCACAATGCCCAGGCCGGCACACCTGTCGAAAACATCCTGACTATGATCGATACGGTGAAAACTTACCAAGCCGTTTGATGCAAGGTTTCCGGATCCATGGATTTAGACTATATGAATCGTCACACATGGAACCTCTCTCGCTGAGGCGCAGGATAGCGCTGGACATAGTAAGCAAACTCCAGGACGAGGCCGTGCGCAAGCATGAATTACGCCAGTTGTTCTGGGAGTGCACGTTGCGCTGCAACCTGTCATGCAGGCACTGCGGCAGCGACTGCCGTGTCCAGTCCCTGGTCAAGGATATGCCCGTGGAGGATTTCTGCAAGGCTCTTGACTCCGTAGCCAGGGAGTATGATCCGCACAAGGTGATGATCAATATCACAGGCGGAGAACCGCTTGTAAGGAAAGATCTGGAAGCCTGCGGACGCGCAATATATGAACACGGCTTCCCTTGGGGAATGGTCACCAACGGACTTGCCCTCACTCCGGAGCGATACCGGAGTCTTCTGGCCAGCGGCCTCCGGGCCATGACCATCAGCCTCGACGGACTCGGAGATGTCCACGACTGGATGAGAGGGCGCCCCGGTTCGTTTGAGAAGGCTTCCAAGGCGATCAAGATGGTTATCGACTCCGGGGAAATCGAGTTCGACGTGGTGACCTGTGTCAACAAACGCAGCCTGCCGCAGCTTCCTGAGCTGAAGGAGTATCTTATCGGCCTTGGTCTCGAATCCTGGAGACTGTTCACGATATTCCCGGCTGGCAGGGCGGCAGATGACCCGGAACTGCAACTCTCCGGCGATGAACTCCGCAGCCTGATGGAATTCATCAAAGCTACCCGCAAGGAAGGAAGAATCAAGGCCTCTTTCGCATGCGAAGGCTTCCTCGGCAATTATGAAGGAGATGTAAGGGACCATTTCTATACGTGCAGCGCGGGGATCACCGTTGGCTCTGTCCTCGCCGACGGTTCAATTTCAGCATGTCCCAGCATCCGAGCGGATTATTCTCAGGGGAATATCTACGAAGACGATTTCCTGGATGTATGGAACCAAAAATTCCAACCGTTCCGGGACCGCGGATGGATGAAGAAGGATATGTGCGGCGACTGCCGCTACTGGAAATACTGCCGGGGGAACGGGATGCATCTCCGGGATTCCGACGGGAATCTCATACAATGTTTGGCAACAAAAATGAAAACGATATGAAAAACGGATTGAACAAGCTTTGGAAAGCTTTTGCAGCCAGCATCCTGGGACTGCTGGGTTTCGCATCCTGCGAGAGTGTTACTGAGGGTATAGAAATGTACGGTCAGCCACACGCCGATTTCAAGGCGCTCGGAACAGTCAGTGATGAAACCGGAAAACCTGTCGAAGGAATCAGGGTCGCGATCCGCCAGCACAGGCACTATGACAACACCCCTGACGTGATCTTCGGCCAGAATGACTGGTATGAGAATGACACCCTGTACACCGACAGCAATGGCGCTTACGAACTATCCAAGACCATTTTCGACAAGCCGAAAGACGTCAGGATCGTGTTCGAGGACATCGATGGGACCGAAAACGGCGGAGAGTTCGAGTCCGCTGAAGCCACGCCTGAGATCAAGCGTACCAAGAAGGGTGACAAGAGCTGGTACGGCGGCGCATTTGAAGTCAAGGCGGACGTCACACTGAAAAAGAAGTAGCCTACCACTTAGGGACTGCCAGCCATATTCCTATCAAATAATGATTATTACATCCTGGCCTTGTTGTCAGCACCGGCACCCGTTCCGCGGTACTTGCTCTGTGCCCTGTTGAAGTTGTATCTGATGGAGAACTTGACCTTCTGGGTATCCATAAGGTTCGTCTGGGAGATGGTGTGGCTTCCGAAGTCTGAATTCACATCAGAATGGGCAGCTCCGGCAAGGTCATGTCCTTCCAGGCGCAAGACCAGGGAACCGTCTTGAAGGAGCAGTTTCTGCACGGCCGCAGTAAGGTCGAAATATACATTCCGCAAATAAAGGTTCTGGGTATATCCCTTGCTCATGGCCATACCACCCAACTCGAACTGCCAGCCTCCCTTCGCGGTGAAAGTATTCAGCAACTGAGCGACCAGGATCGGCTTGCCGTTGAACTTCGTAACCCGGATGCCGGAAGGCTCGCGAGGGTCAGGAGCGTTGATGGTAAGCCACTGAGGCTGGATGCCGAAGGTATAATTGAGCGTCCAGGGACCTACTGTCGGAGTCATGTTCACATAAACCGCCATATACCTGTATGGAGTTTCAATGTTACGGGGCTTGACCAGCACCACGCCTTCATCCCCGTAAGGCGATGACCAGGTCATGATGGCATCTTCGGTACGGATATAGTTGGCTACTAACGAGATCCACTTCCACACGGACGTCAGGCTTATGTTGTGAGATATCTCCGGCTGCAGGCCTGCATTGCCGCTCTGCCAGATGTACCGGCTGTTGTAACGTATCGCTCCGGAGAGGTTGGCGTAGTTCGGCCTCCTGGTCTTGACGCTGTAATTGAGCATCAGCTGCACCGGACCGAATGCATTCGCATATGATACATTCGGGAACCAGTTGCCGTAGTCGCGGGACAGGTCGTTAGCCGGATTCAATGCATCCTCGTAGGCATAGCGGACATATTCGTACCGTACCCCGGCGCTCATCTGGCCCACCTTAGGGAGATAACAGGCATAGGAAGCGAAACCGGCGGCATTGTCTTCCTTGACAAAAGCTTCGGAAGCCGGAATATCGATGCCGTGGATCGAATAGCTGTCGGTGCGCCGGGAGAAGGTCTCTTCCGTTCCCGCTTGAAGCTGTCCCTTCCATATAGGGTATGACAACACCGCTTTGGCTGCATACATCCTTCCGGCATTCTCAGCCGCACTTTGTATTGAGGCGTCGTGAGTCATGCTGCTGGACTCGTTGGAAACGGACTCGGAACTGTCGTCCGTGCCGTAATAGTCCAGGTTCACGTCTATTCCAAGCTTGTTGCCCACAAGACCGTTGTAATAGAGGTTCGCCCCCAGGTTGTACGGAGTCCTTCCGCCCTTTGAATCATCGGAGACCGTATGGAGCTTGTCTATCATGACCCCATTCTCGAAGACATTGTCGTTCACTACAGTATGTACGTCGTATGTCAGACGCCTGCCCCACTCAACCTTTCCTCCCATGAAATGATTGTCGGAGACCTGCCAGTTCACCCCGGCGTTGCCATAGAGCATGCTGCCGGAATATTCATTGAGAAGGTCGCCCTTGTTCTCGAAAAGCCAGTCTTCACCTGCCGCTGTCTTTCCGAACGTCTGCTTTTCAAGATTGCTTTCCTGCCTGGAAGTATTCCTGGCATAGTTGACACCGGCGAACACATCCACGCCTCCTGTCCGGTAGTTCACGTTAACGGCGCCGAAAGGATCGTTGCCCTTAGCCCATCTGAGGGACTGTGCGTCGGATGCGGCTATATCGAAGCCGAAGCCGTCACCCTGCCGCTTGATTGTCCTTATCCGTACCACAGCCCTGACGGTGGCGTCGTACTGGGCACCCGGATTGGTTATAACCTCGACACTCTGGATTTCATCGCTCCTGAGGCGCTCCAGCTCGGTACTGTCAGTAACCCGGCGTCCGTTGATATACACCATAGGTGCTCCTTTCCCGATCACTTCCAGACCGTTGCTTCCTTTGATGATCCCAGGCGTCTTGGCCAGCACATCACTAGCTGTACCGACGTTCTCCAGCACTGAGCCCCGCACATTCGTCTGAAGGCCCTCTCCGGTCAGTTTTGTCTTTGGCATCACCGCCTGGACTGAGGCTCCTTCCAGCAAGGTTGCATCATCGGCGAGATCAATCACCGCACCATCCACAGGGGCAAGATATACAGTCTTGTAGCCCAGCATGGCAACCATCATTATGCCGTCGGTTTCCTTCGTCACCAGGTTGAAGGTTCCGTCCTCTTCCGTGACCACACCGCATTTTACGGTCGAATCGGCCTTTGAAAGCAGCGCCACGGTAGCATAGGCCACCGGCTCACCTTTCGCGTCAACCACCTTTCCTTTCCAGTCCCCCTTTGCAAAGGCGGACATCGATACGAACAGCAACAGGGCTGCAATACCAAGTCTATCCATCAGCTATTATAATTGTTTCTTGTCCTTTTTGTCACGGCCGCTTTTCCTGAGCGCCTCGGAGATTATCCATTGCAGCTGGCCGTTGATACTGCGGAACTCATCCGCAGCCCAGCGTTCAAGAGCGTCCATCGTGTCAGGATCGACACGAAGGACGAAACTCTTGACAGCTTCTTTCTCCTTGGCCATATCAATAAAGCGAACCTGAATTAACCACCGGCTGCGCTGGTTCATCACCGCAGAGAACCACAAGCAGATTGCTTACCATGGCAGCCTTGCGTTCTTCGTCAAGATCGACTACACCTTCAGCCTTGAGCTTGTCGAGGGCCATCTTAACCATGCTCACCGCGCCATCGACAATCTTCTCGCGAGCAGCGATGATGGCATCGGCCTGCTGGCGGCGAAGCATTACCGCAGCGATTTCCGGAGCATATGCGAGATAATTGATCCTTGCCTCGATGACATGCATTCCGGCCATGGAAAGACGGTCGTTTAGGGTTGCTACAAGCCTTTCGTTGATCTCGTCGGCGTTGCTCCGGAGAGTGAGCTCATCGGCGCTGTCGGCATTGTCGTAGGCGTAGCACCCGGCAACCTGGCGAAGCGCAGCATCGCTCTGTACACGGACGAAGTTCTCGAAAGCCGAAGAAAGCTGCCGGGTCGAGACGCCACCCTTTGGAGAAGGACCTGCAAGAGACTGGCTGTCAATCTCGAAGAGAGCCTTGTAGGTGTTTTCCAGCTTCCAGACGAGCACCATTCCTATCATGACCGGATTACCGGCCTTGTCATTGACCTTGATCGGTTCAGGATTAAGGTTGCGGGCACGGAGGCTGACGCCCTTCTTGCTCATGAGAGGATTGACCCAGTGGAAACCGGTGCTGGTGAACGTACCACGGTATTTTCCGAAGAATACGAGTGCCTTAGCCTCATTCGGCTCCAACTTGATGAAACCGTTGCAGCAGAGGCAGGCGATGAACAACAGGATACCGCCCACAGTCGCAAACCACGGAGTCTGCTCCGCCAAGGTGAACAAGTATATTGACACAACGAAGAGTGCAATAAGAAGGAAGAATGCAAGGAAACCATTCATTACGAAGCCTTTGTAGGCGAATTCTTTGTTCTGATCCATAATAATATCATTTTGATATCGCAAAGATATATAAAACTTTGAATAAAACAAATAAAATTTGGCTATATTTGTCCATACTTATTACTATTATGAAACGCAGGTCTTTCATCAAGGGGATGACGGCTGCCGGAGCCGCTTCCCTGCTGCCCATCGGAGCCGCCTCATCCATATTACAGGGATGCAAGGGAACCAGTCCTTCCACGGGCTGGGATTTCGACGAAGTGATCGACCGATCCGGGACTTGGAGCATCAAGGAATCCAGGGCAGGAGAGGGCCGCATCCCGATGTGGATAGCTGACATGGATTTCCGCACCGACCCAGCCGTCCGGGAGGCTCTCCGGGAACGCATCGACCGAGATGTCCTAGGATATACCCACACTCCGGAAGAGTTCTACGAGGCGATCCGCGCGTGGGAAGGCAGCCAGTTCGGCTGGGACATCCCCCGTGAATGGGTCGGCTACACCCCGGGAGTCATCACAGGAATTTGCCAGGCTTTCATGGCTTTCTCGGAGCCGGGTGACAAGATCATAGTCCAACCACCTGTTTACGACCATTTCCGGATGTATGCGGAACGCCTCGGACGCGAGGTGGCCGACAATCCGATGATCTTCGACGGAGAAAGATACAGGATGAATTTCGACGGGTTGGAAAGGATGATGGATGAGCGCACGAAGATACTTGTCCTCTGCAACCCACATAATCCATGCGGCATCCTCTGGGACAGGGAGACCCTTGGACGGCTGGCCGAGATCTGCGAACGGCACGGCGTGATCGTCATTTCGGATGAAATCCACGCCGACCTCGCACTGTATGGCCTTACCCATATTCCTTTCTGCTCCGCAAGCGAAACGGCGAGGAAGGTCGGGCTCATGTTCGGAGGACCTACGAAGGCATTCAACCTGGCGGGACTTTCCGGCACTGCATTCTGCATCATTCCGGACGAAAATAAACGCAAGAAGTATCTGGATTGTCTCAAGGCCGCCAAGCTCGACGAACCTTCTATACCGACGATCATCGCGATGATTGCAGCATATTCTTCGAAAAGCGGGTGGCTTCCTGCCTTGAAGGAATATCTGCAGGGCAACATCGACTTGGTCATGGATTATTTCGGGAAGCATCGGCTCGGCATAAGTCCTATCCGCCCGGAAGCATCCTTTCTGGTATGGCTGGACTGCCGGGAAACGGGACTGCCGCAAGATGCCCTGCTGGAACGCTTCCGCGAGAAGGCCGGGGTATATCTCAGCGATGGAGCTGCATACGGCAAGGGCGGAGAAGGTTTCGTAAGGCTGAATATAGGCTGCCCAAGGAGCATCCTCAGCGAAGCCCTGGAGCGTATCCGCGGTGCATTCCAGGCTTGATGGTGCTGCTACTTCCGGATGACCTTGAACGGCCTCCCTGGAGAACGGACCAGGGAATCCGGATTGGCGCACTCTACCCTCTCGAGCCGGACCAGGGTGGTGTCATACTCCATGCCAGGAGCATCTATGGCTTTCAGGAGCCGGATCTCGCTGGAACCGATGCGGGAATCCCTCAGGATGATGCTGTCCACCGGTGTGCGGCTCTGTATCAGCACAGGGATATCATTCCCGACATATACCTTTTCAAAAACGATATTGCCCTGAACCGGGATTTCGGCGTACGGATAGTAGCTCCGCGAATACTGGTCGTGGTCGAAATGCAGGCACAGCGCTACCTGGCGCTTCTTCAGCAGCCTTATATCCCGGAATACCACATTCCGCACTCCGCAGCTGTGGCATATGTTCCTGTCCTGTGACATGGTCCATGTAATTCCGTCGGGATAGGTAACCGTACCTTCCGTGTGAGACGGGCGGAAAGCCGACACGTACTCGGTCCTGACCTTCGGGCCATTGCTGCGATAGATACGTCCGTCGCATACCACTGCATCTCCTGAAGACTGGATCTTCATGCCTTCTTCCCAATCGCGCCACCCTCCGGCAAGTATCCTGGCGAAGAAACCGGTGGTCCCGTTCTCCGGATCGTCCAGGTCGGTGCAATCCTCTATCAACCCGTCTTCAATCCATCCAAGTTCCGGATTGGAAGTCGTATAGTCATGAGCGTTGAGCGCTATAGGGTCATCATATGTCTTGAATATCCCGTGCCTGACCACGAATCCCCTCCCCGGCCCGAAATGAACCGCATCCTTCATTCCTTCCACATGCACGTTCTCCACGGTGACATTCTCGAAAGTACATATCTGGATGGCGAAGTCGTGAGGCGGAAGGTCCAGAAGGGTAAACCGATCGATACACAGATCCTTGACATAGAAGAAAGCCACCTGGCAGGACAGTCCGACGATGCCGGGGATATCCAGCTCCCCGCCCGAGCGGCTGTCCAGACCGTTGCACTGAAGGTGGAGTCCGCTGACGCGTATCCCTTCATCATATTCCCTGGTGAACGCACCCCGGTTGATGAAGGTGAACCGGGCTCCGGAGCCGTCAGGACCGAGTTCCTTGCTGAGCACTACCCCTTCCTTGAAGGACAGGTCCGTTCCGGCATCCAGCACTAGAGTCCTGCAGACTGGATATATTCCGGCCTTTCTGACACGGATCCTGCCTCCTCCGTCAAGGCACTTCTGAAGGGCCTCGGAATTAGCCAGAGGATCATTTCCGGGAAGGAAGCCATAGCGGTCGGCATATTTCACCGGAGAGCAGGCCACCACCGCGACCAGCATAAGCAATATGAAACGGACTGTGCGCATCATTTCGTATCTGTCAGATCATTGTAAGGACCTCCCTGCCGGAGTATGCAGCTCGTCTGCGACGCCGCCCACACGGCCGGAAAAGCCATCTCCTGAAGCGAAATAACCAGAAGACACCCCGGAGGTAGGAGGGATAAGTGACAGATCAGGCAGTATGAACCCCGGGATGACATCCAGCAAGGCTGGATGCTCGACAAAGCCGGACAGAGGGTCCTTCGGGTCACGGAATCCCGGATTCACGTCCGTCTTCCAGTTGTCTTCCATCCGGGAAATGAAGTTCGCCGTTCCGGAAATGTCGTCATTATAGATATGGTCGCTCCAAACCACCTTTTCAAATGCCCATTTGACATTATACATCACATTGCGGATGAATACGTTGCGCTGCGGTTCGGCCGGGTCCCCTTCATAGTAGGAAGCGAACTCGGGATAGTGCGCTCGGAAAGCCGGACCATCCACGAGCGCCACCGAATCCCGGTGCGCCACAAGCCTGTCGGCACCCCACGTCTTGAGCCTCCCGTCCGTCTTGACGGCAGCGCAAGGAAGATCCAGGAATATATTGTCGTGATAATTGATGTCGCTTCCTCCCCCGATCTGCACCGGCGGAGAAGTGATATTCCGGAATATGTTTCCATATACCTCGACTGCTCCGGATCCATCGTCATGGTAAAGTGCCCGCACGTTGAAAGGCACCTCGATGTCGTGGAAATAGTTCCCACGGATCACGCTCCCCCTCTGGGCAGGATTGCGGCCATGGTACAAGGCTCCGTTGTCCTCTATGTCCATGCACACATGATGCACGTTGCAATACTCCACCGTCTGGTCGTTGCCAAGCATCAGTATGGCCATCGTCGCAGAATTGTATAACTCGCATCGGCTGATGCGGTTGCCCAGTCCGCTCATCACCACGCCGACACGGTACAGCTTCTCGATACGGTTGTAGTCGTGTATCCGGCAGTCTTCGACGTAATTGTCACCCCGGACGATATTGACCCTGTCACCTCCGCCGAGTTCGACAGCTCCGGCACCGAGGTCGTAAAGGTCGCAGCCGGAGAGTCCGCAGCGACGGCAGGCGGAATCGATCGTAACGGCAACATGTCCCATGCCATGGATACGGCAATCTTCAATCCTGGCGTCGGTACATTCCGCCAAAGCCAAGGCATCGCCACGGGAGCATTTGAATTCAAGGCCTGAGATTACTATGTTGCTGCAGCCGGACAGCCGTATCATGACATCAGTCATCACGCTCATTTCCAGCCGCTTCGCCCCTTTCGGAAGCATAAGCCAGCAACGTTTGCCTGCACCATCCAGGGCATATTCTCCAGGAAGGGTCACTTCTTCGGGGATATTCATGACCTTCCATCTCTGGAAATTCTCGCCGGGATTGCGGCCGAAGCCGTAATTGGTCAGGGCGCCCGCCTCCATGGTCCTGTCCGAGCCGATCCGCTTCACAGGCACCATCTCGCTTGTCCATCCGAAACGGAAGCAACCGCTCAGGAACGCCAATTCCGGATAACGCCACTCAAGCGGCCGGTCTTCCTTGAAAGCGATCACTCCGAAACCATCTCCTTCCCGGGGACGGATATACCCTCTTCCGGGAGTCACCACGGAATCCAGTGGGATAGGTGCTCCGTCAGGCCATTCACTGAGGCGCATCGGAACGCCGTCTACAAAGAATTCGGACCATGAAGGGCCGGTAAGGTGAGGGTCGCCTTTCTGGCAAACCGCTCCCGGTTGCCAGCGTCGCAGGTCGAGCTGCTTCACATCCTTGCCCAAACCTTTCGCCCTGCGAAGGCGCCGCATCGGTATCCGCACGCCACCGCTCAAGCGCGCTCCTTCACCCTTGATTACCAGTCCTTCCTTTCCCTCGACCAGCAACGTGTGCCGCAGAAGATATTCCCCCTTGCGCAGGACAATGGTATCGCCGCTGCATGATTCGGCCACAGCCTTCTCCAAGGCCGCCGGCCTCCGGACCCTGATGACGCGCGCATCGAGACTCCCACCGGAAAGCAGCATGAGAAAAAATACGGCTGCAATCCATTTCTTGAAACTATATTCCGACATACTACAAAAATACTAATAATCGTCCGTATTTTGTTATTCCGGCAAAAAGGGATTATCTTTGCGGGGAATAACCACATACACGCAATCCAACCTGATTGTTTAATATCTTTAATATGAGAAAAATGATTCTGGCGGCCGCCCTCATCGCCGGCTGCGTCTTTTCGTCCCATGCCCAGGAGGTAGCCAAGACAGGCCTTAACTTCGGACCACTCCCTGCAGTAGGCTATTCATCCGACCTCGGATGGCATTATGGAGCCCTCACCGACATCTATTGGTACGGCGACGGATCAACTTATCCGGAGTATATGTGGAAAGCAAACGTGGAAGTCTCCCGCTACTCCAAGGGCAATACGGTGCTCCACAGCTTCTTCGACAGCAAATACCTGATTCCGGGTCTCCGCGTCTCCGCCGCAGTTTCCTATTTCGGCAACAACACCTATTCGTTCTACGGCTTCAATGGAGCATCATCCAAGTATGTCCCTGAGATCGATATGATTACCGACGACGGACTGGGCTTCTACCTCATGAAACGCGACATATTCCGCATCATGACCTGCCTCCAGGGAAACTTCGGAGAAAGCAAATGGGGATGGGCAGGTGGAATCACCTACTGGAATATGAAGACAGGGCACGCGAGGAACAAGGGCCTGACCGACGGAACCACTTCACTGTATGACCTTTATGTAGATAACGGGGTAATCCCTGCCGCTGAGAAGGATGGCGGACAGCATCTCGAATTCAAGGCCGGTGTCGTCTATGACAGCCGCGACCACGAGAACAATCCTACACGTGGAGCCAACCTCGAGGTATATGCCTTCGGCTCACCGGACATCATTTCCAAGCATGACAACAACTACCTGAAGATCGCCGCCCACTGGAAGCAGTTCTTCCCTATCGTCCAGGACCGCCTCACTTTCGGTTACCATCTCGCCTACCAGGGCTTGGTAGCAGGCAAGGCTCCTTACTACCTGCTCCAAAGCATCCAGTCCCTGAATATGAAGCAGATCAACACCGAGGGTCTGGGCTCTACCTGCACGGTACGCGGTACGACTTCGAACAGGCTTATGGGTAACAGTTATGCCTGGTCCAACTTCGAGCTCCGCTGGAGCTTCGCGAAGTTCCGCTGGATCAACCAGAACTGGACCCTGGCTACGAATCCGTTCTTCGATGCCGGAATGATCGTCAAGCCATACGACATCGATGAACAGATAGCCGCCCAGTCCAATGTTTCAGGCAAGCTTCCGGGAACCGACTACGACCTCAAGGACCTCCTCTACACCGGCAATGCCGAGAGGCTCCATATGGGCGCCGGTATCGGCCTGCACGTAATCATGAACCAGAATTTCAACATCAACTTCGAGTTCGCGAAGTGCCTCGACCCTAACGACGGAAATATCGGCATCAACATCGGACTCAACTATATCTTCTAGCAAGAGCCTTATAACAGATAGAGGGTGACCAAACAGTCGTCATGACTTGAGGCCATCCTCTTTTTTTTATGATTGAAAAGGAGGAAGAGAGTACCCTTCCTCCTTAAATGGCAATAGTATGCTAAAAAACCAGAAGCAGCATCACCTCTCCACCAATAAAAACGAGGCCGACTCTTTCATTTGAGTCAGCCTCGTTTTCACTTTCAGCCAGCGGGCGCTATACGTCGGCGCGGGCCATAGCCTCCTTGTAGTACTTCTGGTTGATGAAGACGTCCTCCTTGTAAGGGTTGATGTGACGCTTCCTTGAGACGCAGATGATGTAGGCCAGAGCGATGATGTTGACGATCAGGGCAAGAGCGCTGATGACGGTCATCATGGTCGGGTTAGCCGAGACGGTATTCACTGTAGTTCCGATAATGTCCGGGGTCACGGTTTCTGCTGTAAGCCCTGCAGCATCATAGATCTGACGGACGGTTTCTGCGCCTTGAGGGTACTGTACCGGCAGGACTGCCCAGTCGAACCACTGACGGCCGTTCATGAAGGTCTCCTGGAAGAGAGGGAATACCTGAGCGAACATACACCAGATGGCCAGGGTGTTGGCGCGGTTCTGGATCCATCCACCCCTGTTCCAGCAAAGAGCTGCGATGGTAGGAGCAAGGAGCAGGGCGATACCGCAATACCAGGAATGGGTAGGCAGGCAGTTGTACGTATATGCGAAGTTCCAGACATCGTAGATGATGATATAGACCCAGGTCATATCGGCCCAGATCATATCCTTCTTGTCCTTTGAAGCATAGACGCTCCACCAGGCTGTCATACAGAAGATGTTGAGGATACCGGCGACACCGTTCATGACATTGTGCCAGCCGCCATAGAGCCACACACCTTCACTGGAGAGCCACCAGCAGTTCCATCCCTTGATGGCAGACTCGAAATCGGAAGCCACCGCGATGAGGATGTTGATTGCCACGATGATGAACGGGAACGGCTTGAACCAATGCTTGGCACCGATCCCCCACTTGTACTTGATCATCATGAAGCCGATACATCCCGTCAGGGCCGCATACAGCTTGGCATAGTGGAACCATCCGTTCATATACAGATGCGTCTGGTTCTTCAATGCCCATTCCGATCCGTTGGCCGCACCGATGGCGATAGCGACGAAATAGACGGTCAGGAGAGCCGGAATGACAAAGAACATGATGGCACCGCCAGCCTTGGTGCGGCGGGCGAATTCATTCAGGAGGATGAGGCCGAGAAGCACGACCAGCAGCATCCCCCACTGAGCAAGGGCGTTAGCCCCATAAACTTGGAAAAACATAACTTTAATGATTAGTTATTTGTTTGAATATTAAGAGATTCCTTCTTTGATCCCAGAATTGCCCACAATGCCCAGACGGCAGTCAGGACCAGTGACATCGGGACTCCCACCGTAAGCATTTCCTTGAGCATAACGGCGCCTCCTCCGACACTGTCCAAGGCAGTGAAGAACGGGAAACGCCATGTAAGCTCTCCGTTGATGACATGGTCTACGATCAGCATTACCGAGCCGCCCCAGAGCATCTTCTCCAATGATGGGATATGGCGCTTCAGGGGTGATGAAGCGGAATTGTGTATCGCTTCGCTGTTACGCTTGCGGTAAACGCTGGTGGCGATTGCCTGTACCAGAGGAACTACAAAACAAGACATATTCTTTTCAATTTAATTGTTCGGCACTTCTATTTCCTTTATTTCCACCTCGTTGCCACGGAGGAGGAACGTATTGGACCCTTTGCAGAACGGGCACGTCTTCCCATGGGTTACGGTGTCATATTCCTTACCGCAATCCTCACACCGGGTCACTGCGGGTATCAGGTTGATCTTCAACTCGCAACCTGTGAGCATAGGCTCCTTTCCCACGGCCCATTGCCAGCAGTCGATCAGATATTCGGGAACTACGGTCGAAACCTCCCCGATATCCATCACGACGGCTGAAACATGGTCCACGTGGTTTTCAAGGGCTGCCTGCTTGACATCCCGGATGATGTAGAAGACTATCCCAAGTTCGTGCATCGTCTATTTCTTCTTGAACAGGATCTTTCCGGTACGCTTGAGCATGTACGGAAGGATGCCGCTGAACTTATCTTCGGAGGTAACCATATTGCTGGCTTCAGGGTGCACCCTGTGCAGGTGTATGGCATCGAAACCGCACTTGGTGGTGCATATTCCGCAACCGATGCACTTGTTCTCATCGACCACGGATGCTCCGCAGGACAGGCACCTGGCAGTCTCCTTGCGAACCTGCTCCTCCGTAAGCGTAAGATGATATTCCTTGAACAGGTCCTCGCGCTCGGCGCGGCCTTCCACCTGCCTGGAGGAATTGTCGTATGACTCTACGAGGATGTTACCCTTGTCAAGCTCGATGAAATCGCGCCTGTTGCGACCGATCGTCATATGACCGTGCTGGACGTAACGGTGCAAGGATTCGGCGGCCTCCTTACCGGCAGCAATCGCATCTATCGCGAACTTAGGACCGGTGAACACATCCCCGCCCACGAATATGTCTTCCTCAGCCGTCTGGTAAGTGAGCTTGTCAGCCACAGGATAGACCCCGCGGAAGAATTCCACCTTGGTGTCCTTGAGCAAGTCTTTGAGGACCACCGTCTGTCCGATCGCGAATATGACCATGTCGGCATCCAGCGTAATCAGTTCATTATCATCATACTGAGGAGCGAACCTATGGTTCTCGTCGAATACGGATACGCACTTCTTGAACACTATCCCTTCGACTTTGCCGGAGCCGAGGACTTCCTTAGGACCCCATCCCGGATTCAGGACGACGCCGTCCTCTCGGGCTTCGGCACGTTCCTCAGGAGAAGCCGGCATGATGTCTTCGGTCTCCAGCGACAGCATCGTGACCTCCGATGCTCCGCTGCGTTTAGCGACCCGGGCGGCGTCTATGGCGACATTTCCGCCTCCGACCACAACTACCTTCCCCTGGACCTTCACCTTCCCGGTATTGGCTTCGTGCAGGAAATCGATTGCAGTCGCCGTTCCTTCCAGGGTCTCCCCAGGGATCCCCGGCAGGCGTCCTCCCTGGCAGCCTATCGCCACGTAGAAAGCCTTGTACCCCTGGTCGCGGAGCTGCTGGATGGTGACATCCTTGCCGACCTCGATACCGGTCCTTATCTCGACACCGATCTCCTTCATTATGTCGATCTCGGCCGCGATCACGTCTTTCTCCAGCTTGTATGAAGGAATACCGTACCGCAGCATTCCGCCCGGTTCCGGGTTCTTCTCGAATACTGTAGGCAGATATCCCATCGTGGCAAGGTAGTTGGCACAGCTCAGTCCGGCCGGACCGCCGCCGATAATCGCGATCTTCTCTTCCCAGCGGTCCCGGACGTTGGAGACGATATTCACCTCAGGTACGAAGCGGGTCTCGGAATCCAGATCCCTTTCCGCGATGAACTTCTTGACCGCGTCGATGGCTATAGGCTGGTCGATCGTACCCCTGGTGCAGGCATCCTCACAACGGCGGTTGCAGATGCGTCCGCAGACTGCAGGGAACGGGTTCTCACGCTTGATCAGTTCCAAGGCCTCCTTGTA
>JAEEGJ010008631.1_pt1 | contig 27937 bp, 23 predicted proteins | sample 8958761 | NCBI WGS metagenome assembly JAEEGJ01 (sample SAMN16246546, study PRJNA631951) | gut metagenome | biome: gut microbiome; feature: rumen; material: RS-attached | host: Bos | place: Iran: Karaj | collected 2018-10 | reverse complement strand
AGTGATAATGGAAGACTTTCCTGATACATTACAGATCCCTTCTTTGGATCCTGCTGACTGTGGCAGGCTTTTGCTTCACTGTTGCTGCGGCCCTTGTTCGATGTATCCGTTAAAGCTTTTGACTTCATATGGCATAGAGCCTGACTGTTTCTGGTTTAATCCCAATATTCATCCGCAGTTTGAATGGGACAGACGCCTGTTAAATCTCGGAAAGGCTGCTGATTCATACGGCTTGAAGCTGATAAAGACAGGAGAGGCTTGTGAAGAGGAATACTGGCGTTCCAAAGAATATCTCGATCAGTATAAGTCAAGGTGCGAGATGTGCTATGACAAACGTATGGAAGATACCGCCAGATACTGTGCAGACAACGGCTATGATTCTTTCTGCACAACGCTTTTGGTAAGTCCTTACCAGCAGCATGACAGGATAGCTGAGATATCAGAAGAGAAGGCTTTCAAGTACGGCATCAAGTTCTATTATGTCGATTTCAGACCGGGATTCTATTTTGGCCAGAGACTTGCAAAAGAGATAGGACTGTACAGGCAGAAGTACTGCGGATGCTGCTTCTCGCTTGATGAATCAGAGTTTAAGGACAAGATAATAAAGAGCTTTGAAGCTTAAGAGAGGCTTTCCTTGGGTTCCTGGGCATCCACCAGTACCGAATAGTAGCTCTCGTAGATAACCATGCCGGGTTTTGCGCCCGGTATTTTCTTTACATGTGAAACAGGGCAGTAATCGACTTCTGCCTTAAGCTTTCCGGCCCTTGAGCCTTCTGCTGCATTATGTTCCTCAAGGATGATGCTCTTGGAGAAGAAAGCTGCGAGAGATGCGGCTTCAAGTATTGAAGAATCAGAGGGCATTTCCTCATCAGCAAAAGGTCTTAAGATTACGTGAGTTCCAGGGAGTCCCTTAACATGGAACCACCAGTCGGTCTTTCTGGAAGCTATTGTAAACGTAAGCTTCTCGTTCTGGATGTTGCTCCTTCCGCATATGATCTCATGACCGTCCGAAGACTTGTATCTGCGGAAGGGAAGAGCTTTTTCCGTGTTCTTGCCGGATTTATTGTTCTTCTTTGCGTTCGCACGCTTTGCAGCTTCGCGCAGAGCCCTTGAAGATGCTTTGCCGGACTTGGCGATGCCGACCATCCTGTTGGGATCACCGGCAGACTGTTTTGATACGGATCTTACTGCGTGAGAGCCGCTGACTTCAGCCTTGATCTCTTCGTTAACTGCATCAAGGTCTTCCTGAGTAACGGCTGCATCGATCGCGGTCTTAACAGATCTCAGGTACATGATAGCAAGATCGTCTTCTTTGATGTATTCTTCGGACATTTCAGCCTTGCGTTTTGCCTTGCGGAACTTTTTGTAGTATTCCTGGGCATTTCCCGAGGCATCAAGGGAAGGGTCAAGTTCTATGGATATGATCGAAGGCGGATCAGTTGTGTAATCCTCGGTGTTGAGAAGAGTGTCCTGCGGCTTGATCATGTATTTGTATGTGAGGATGACATCACCGCAGTGCTTGTATTTATCTGCTTTGGCGCCTTCGGCGGCGTCTGCTTCATGGATCTCTTTTTTCTTGATGATCTTGGAAAGAGCACTGTCTGTAATCTGTCTTAACCTGTGCTTGCCGGCTTCAAGATCCATTTCCGAGAACTTGGCATCGTAATATAGATTGATGGCATCGCAGATCGAATCCATCTTTTTGAAGCTGCTGTATCCCGAAAGCTCCATGGGTGCAAATTCAGCGGGAACATTGCATTCATCGAAATATACGTAAGGAGTGTAAGTCCTTTGCGAGATCTCTGTCAGGAAGGATTCGAGCCTTTCGAGCAGCCTGTTCTTAGCATCGTCGCTTAAAAGTGACATGGTCTGACGCTCGTCAGCATCAGACTGAAGGCATAGCTGCCTTGAAAGTACAGGGGACATGCCTTTTACAGAGTTTATCAGTGCTTTTCCGATTGGACGTGAGATCTCGTCTTCGATAATGGGAAGAGAACCGGTCCTGATCATATCCAGAGCCTCTTCGGCAGATAACTTGTTCTGTGCGGGAGGATAGCTGTAGACCCTGGCAGGCATTACTTCTCTGAGCTTTGATACTTCAAAGTCAACGTGAATGGATGAATCGAGGATCTTTCCTGAAGCATTTACCAGGATTATGTTGGAAAAACGGCCCATGAGCTCTACGATCAGTCTGTAGTCCTTAACATCCTGCAATTCATCGGTCTTGGTGCATCTTATTTCTATGACTCGTTCATATCCGGGATCGGTTACGGAAGTGATCCTGGCGCCTGAGATATATTTGCGAAGGAGCATGCAAAAAGACGGCGGAAGGGCAGGGTTGTCCTTAACGTCGTCAGTTATCGTGATCCTGGGAAGGCTGGGATCAGCGCATATCAGGAGCTTTTTGACTCCTTCTGAAGTTCTGATGTGAAGTACGACTGAATGTCTGTCAGGCATGAAGATCTTGTCGATCCTTGCTCCTGACAGTCTGTTTCCCAGATCATCTGCTAATAGCTGGCAGGTAATTCCGTCTAAAGGCAAAACTTTATACCTCGGAAACGGAATCGTCAGAAGATCTGGACTTGGAGAAAACCATCTTCATGATCCAGATGATAACTGCTGCAAGGATCTCAACGCCTAAGATCTTGAAGAATCTGGAGAAATCATTCCATGCAAACAGAAGATCGATGCCGGTAATTGCCAGCACGACGATGATAAAGATAACAGGCATCATTAAACGGCTTAAGATCGGGCTTGATTTGACCTTTTCAGCGAAGCTGGGTTCACTCTGAACAGGAGCAGATCTTCTCGAAGAACTGCCCTGACGTGATGAAGCAGGCTTTCTTGAACCGGATGAAGAAGACTTCCTCGTTGTTGAAGAGGAAGTTCTTCTGGTGCCTGATGAATTTCCGGTTGAACGTGCAGCCATGTCTTAACCGATGTTTTCCTTTTCCTTGAGGAGCTTCTTGATCTTCTCGGTAGGATTTATGAGGTTGGACAGGGAAGCGTCGTGGTTGATAGCGTCGATGAGGAGAGCGACGAACTTGCAGAGATTAACGTCTGCAAACCAGGGAGCCTGAAGAAGTTCAGGACGTCTGTAGATGAGGTTGGTGGCAAATACCTTTGTGATGATGCCTTCCTCATAAGCCTGGTTGAACTTGTCGATGCCCTCTGTGAAAAGACCGAATGTAACAGCGCAGAGAACTCTCTTTGCGCCTCTGTCCTTCATTGCACGTGCGATGTCGAGGATTGAGTCGCCGGAAGAGATCATGTCATCGATGATGAGGATGTCCTTGCCTTCAACTGAATCACCGAGGAATTCGTGAGCAACGATAGGGTTGCGGCCGTTTACAACGGTTGTATAGTCTCTTCTCTTATAGAATGTTCCGAGAGGCACACCGAGGATGGAAGCGTAGTACATAGCTCTGGAGATACCGCCTTCATCGGGTGAGATGATCATGAAACGACCGTCTGAGAACTTAAGATCAGGGATCTGACGGTACATTTCCTTGATGATCTGATATGTGGTAGGGAGGCTCTCAAAGCCTGCGAGAGGGATAGCATTAGCAACACGCTCATCGTGAGCGTCAAAGGTGATGATGTTAGCAACACCGAGCTCATAGAGCTCTTCGAGAGCAAAAGCGCAGTCAAGAGACTCTCTTGCGTTTCTCTTGTGCTGACGGCCCTCATAAAGATAAGGCATGATGACGTTGATACGTCTTGATTTACCGGAGCAGGCGAGGATAACACGCTTTAAATCCTGATAGTGGTCATCAGGGCTCATTCTGTTGTCCTGGCCGAACATCTTGTAAGTGCAGGAGCAGTTCATGACATCGCTGATGAGATAAAGGTCATGACCTCTGACTGTGTTCTTGACTACAGCCTTTCCTTCGCCGGAAGAGAATCTGGCGTTCTCGAGGGGGATCCTGTAATCCTCTCTGAAGAATCCGGGGTATGTGTTGACGAATTGCTCTTTCTGATACTCCGAACGTCTCTTGTTCAGGTAGAAATTAACCTTTTCGGTAAATTCCTCACTTCCTCTGAGAGCGAGAAGGCCGATAGGGCCAACCGGAGCCATCGGGTTATCACCATATTGGTCATAACGGTAATAAGCTTTTTCATCGGATGCTGAAGTCATAGTGTGCAGCCTGCCTTTCTTATGTTGCTGTTGCTTTATTCGTCCGCAAATTCCAAGAGCTCGCCGATCCTTATCTGGCTGGCAAGTTCGGTAAGCCTTGAAGTTGAGTTGATGAGGTCATAAATTGATTCGTCCAGGTTGAGCGCATCGATGATCCTTGCTACGTAAGGGACCATGTTTGCGTCAACGTACCATTCGCGCTCAAGGAGCTCGGGAGACCTGTAGATGAGGTTTGTGCAGCAGACAGCCTTGATGAGGCCTTTGTTGTAAGCTTCATCGAAGACTTCAAGTCCGCTCGTGAACAAGCCGTAAGGCGCGAGACAGTATATGTTTGCAGCTCCGTTACGCTTGAGCTTCTCGGAAGTCTCGAGCATGGTTGTTCCGGAGTTGATCATATCGTCGATAATGAGGATATCCTTGCCGCTGACATCATCACCAAGGTACTTGAAAGACTTGATGGGATGCTGTCCGTCGACTTTTGTGGTGTAATCCCTGTCACGGTAGAAGATGCCGAGAGGCAGGTTCAGGTGAGAAGAGTAAAAAATCGCCCTTGAGACACCGGTCTCGTCAGGGCTTACAACGATAGTGTTTTCCTTATCCAGCTTAATGGAATTGAAACGGTTGAGAAGGGAAGATGTCAGCTTAAACTGACACCTCGGATACTCAATGCTCATGCAGGGAACGGCATTCTCGATCCTTCCGTCGTGAGGATCAAAAACGATGAGGTTTGAAATGCCGAGATACTGGAGTTTCTTGAGCATTTCTGCACAATCCCAGGATTCACGGTGAGAGTCAAGCTTTTCACGCCTTCCTTCATAAACGAAAGGCATGATGACGTTGATACGCTTTGCTTTGCCCTTGAGAACGGTGATCATCCTCAAAAGATCCCTGTAATGATCGTCAGGTGAGATAACATGATCGCCTTCAACGAGCTCATAGCTGTAGCTGTGGGCGAGAACATCGGTAATGATGTACATGTCATGGCCGCGGCAACTCTCAAGAAGAGAGAATGTACCTTCGCCGTTATCGAATCTGTTGAGGCCTGAATCGATTATATAATCGGATCTGCAGTATCCGGGGCTATTTACATAGGGATTGCTGTGTTTTTCAACACGGTTGGACCTTTTCTGAAAAAGAATGTCAGAAACGTTCTTAACGAAGTCTCTGTTAGCTGTGTGTGTGATTATACCAATAGGTCCGAAAGGGGGCATAGATGCCTGATCATAACCTGAAGTGACATAAAGATCGCTCATCGCAGACCAAACCCCTCCTCTTTAATACTTAAATATTAAAGGATAATTTTTCCGTTTCAAATGACATTCTTTGAATTTTTTGCACGAAAAGCGAAAGGAAAGTTGTTGATGTTTTTGTATTGCTTTATATATTGCATAGTTAGTTGCCGCTAATTATGCCTGAAATAGCTGATTTTAAATCGCTGATTCCTTTCTTGTCCTTGGATGAAACGGCGAAAACCTGGGCATCTTCCTTGAAATCAAAATAATCTGATAAGATACCGAGCTGTTTTCTGATCTCGGCATTGGAAAACTTGTCGCATTTGGTGAAAACGGTTAAATAGGGAATACCCTGGCTGTTAAGGTATTCGAGCATGCCGATGTCTTCTTCGGAAGGTGTTCTTCTGATATCCATAAGGAATAATACGAGGGATATCTTTCTGCCGCATCTGAAATAGTTGTCGCAGAGATCTGAAAACTTTGCGGTTACTTCCTTTGAAGCCGCTGAATATCCGTATCCGGGTAGGTCTGCGACCAAAGCTTTACCGTCCAGGTCAAAATATATGATCTCTCTTGTTTTTCCTGGCTTGGAAGATACTCTTGCAAGCTTGTTTGAAGAAGCCAGAGCATTGATAAGAGAGGATTTTCCGGCATTTGACCTGCCTGAAATAACGATCTCGGGAAGGTCAGTAACGGGAAGACCTTTCACGTCAGCGCAGGTGATCTTGTATTTCATATTGTTGAAGTTAATGTTCGTATCGTTCATAAGCATGTTCACTTTGTCGGCAATTGTCGGTTTTTGTATGTATTTTGACGCTGATTTTGTCCAAGACGGTATTTAAAATCGAATCATGACAGATTTTATCAGAACAGAACCGATTATTCCAAGCATCACGGAACGTCTGATCAGGAGGCCGTTGTTGCTGCCTGCGTTGCTGCTGTTTGCTGCATGTTATCTTACGTTTCTTACCGGGAATATAGTACCTTTATGTGTATTTGCGCTTATATATTTGATCTTAAGTGTTTATTCATTCATAAAGAAATATACTTCTTTGTTTTTTTGCATTCTGACAGCTTTGATACTGACGATATTCAGCTGTTTACGCATGACAGCCGTTCTTAACGCTCAAATACCTGAAAGTGTTGACAGCATATACATTGGAACTGTTGTTTCTTGCGAAAGAAAACTGTCAGGAAATAACCGTATAACAGTTGAAATAGAAGGCGTCAGAGCAGATCTTAGGCTTAGTGAGGATTCAGATATTTCACTGATACGTTCCGGTGAGATCATTAAGCTCACGGGAAGGTTCAAAGAGCCTGAAAAACCTGGTAATCCTGGTGAGTTTGATTATCCGTATTATCTAAAGAGCAAGGGTGTCAGATATCTGTTCTATGCTGATTCATATACATCAGCTGCAAATAATGAAGGATTAACTGCTTGTTTGCGCTTCTTTCCGGAACTTTGCTTCAGGGCCAGAGAATACCTGTTTGACAGATTCACAGCAGGCAGAAATAAGGATGAAAAAGCTCTTCTTGCTGCAGTGTGTCTTGGAGATTCTTCTCTTGCGGAAGATGAAGTGACACGTGATTTCAAACTTTCGGGCTGTTCGCATCTTCTTGCCGTGTCAGGCACTCATTTTGCTGGTTTTCTTGCCGTTTTACCGTATGCCCTTAATGCTTTGCTGCCTGACAGGAGAAAAAGCTCAGTAGTCTATATGTTCTCATCATTTCTAATAGGATGTCTTACAGGCTGGAGCGAGTCAGTAACTAGGTCTGCTTTTATGTCTACATCGGCTTTCGCAGGAAGGGATACCGTATCTGCAATGGCTGCTGCAGCTTTGGTTATGATGGCTGCCGATCCGTTTTGTTCCACCAGGACGGGCTTTCTGCTCAGCTTTTCCGCCTGTATCTCGATAAGACTTTTATCAGGGAAGATCGATGGCTTTCTCGGCTTTCTGAAAGACAAGAAGACTGTCAGATCAGCTCTAAGCGCACAAATGGCTGCGATATTGGGAACAATGCCTTTTACAGGCCTGATCCAGATAAGATTCAGTTTGGTGCAGTTTGCAGTTCAGGCAATTGGAGGATTCCTTGCAAAGACTGTCTGCGTGATGTTTGTTCCAGGAGCTTTAGTGTCATTGATCTTTCCTGCGGCAGCTCAATATGCTTCAATGCCTTCATCATTCTTTCTGAATCTGCTGCGAAGTCTGGTGCAGACAGGAGCTTCGTTAACTTTAAACTCTGCAGGCGGTAAGCCTTTGGAACCGTTTTTCGTTATATGCATATGGTTGTTTCTCGTTCTTAAACTGCTGCCATCTTTTTCGGTACGGAAATCCCTTCTCAAAGTAAGCTGCGCAATGCTCGCAGTAAGCGCAGGACTTACTGTTTCAGGAGTTGCAAGGCCGATGAAAGCTGAAATTGTTTTCGTGGATGTGGGACAGGGTGACTGCTGCCTGATAAGTGCTGGAAACAAAACTGTTCTGATAGACAGCGGCACTTACGAAAAAGGTTATAAGAACGTATCAGACCTGCTTGATCAATATGGGATCAGCTGCGTTGATATGGCTTTCATGACTCATTGGGACATGGATCACGCGGGCGGTCTTGCCGCTCTTAATCAAAAAGGCCGTATAGGACTGATTTATACTGGTTTTACCGGAACAGATACGGATACCGAAGCTTTTGATAAGGCCCTGAAGTTCAGAAACTGTGATCCTGAAGCTTTCAGGCTTAATCTGAGGCAGACCAAAGCTGGTGATGTGTTTGAACTTTCCGGTGATGTCAGATTAAAGGTGATCTATCCGGAAAACTGCACTACGGGCGGAAATCCCGGCAGTCTGGTAATCGAACTTGAATGCTGCGGAAAAAGATTTCTGTTTACAGGTGATATAGGTTCAGAAACCGAGAAAACATTACTAGATCAAGATCTGCTCAAGGATATCGATATACTCAAGGTTGCGCATCACGGTTCTAAATATTCAAGCACCGTTGATTTTCTCTGCATTACAAACCCTGAAATATCGGTTATATCGGTCGGCAGGAACAATCTGTACGGTCATCCGTCTCCTAAAGTGCTGGAAAGACTTGATGAAGCGGGAAGCATGGTATACAGGACCGATATCGACGGTGCGGTGATATTTGAGTTTTATAAAGCTAATGCTGTCAGCGCGTAAGATACTTCTGCATTATGAAATAGAATGCATAAAAGACCATGATGACTATTACCGGATAAGCCGCGCTGCATATTGCTTTAAAACCTTTTGATTTTGCGATCTTAGCCTTGTTTGCCAATGCCCTTATGCCTTTTGCTGCAGCTATGGCAAAGAGAGGGAGTGCAGGCAGGAAATAATGCCCCTGGATTCCGAGTATCACGTCTGAACCTTCGGGTGTCCAGCTGAGGAGCATTGCAGGAGTGGAAAGCAGATCTATAAGAATGACCACGCAGATTATCAGGATGTCGTTATTCTTGAGCTTGTCGATCTTTTCGTCAGAAGAAGCTATGAGAAGCAGTGCGATCAGCATTATTACGCTGAAAACAAAGGGAATGGTCTGTTCGCCCCAGCTGAGTTTCGAACCGAACAGATCTGCGAGCATCTCGCCGGCGAACCTGATGTATGTCTTAACGGTCATGACAAGGTAAGTTACGGGGTTTTCAAGAGCAAAAGATGCAGTCATGAAGCCGTTTCCCTTACTTCCGAACTGATAAAGTCCGCGGTCGGGCAGGAACATGTCGAATATGGCAACGGAAAACAGTCCGGATGCCATCGGTAGGAACTTGCCGATATGCTTTAATCCTTTCTTTCTGGCAGGAACTATGAAAAGTATTGGCAGAAGGAGAAGGTATCCGCCGCCTTTGGTAGCACCGATTATGAAAGCCCAGATGCAAGTAAAAGCAAGTGAACGGTTATTATTTGGATCTTCTTTCAGCAGGAGAACTGAAGAAATGAAGTTTAGCGAGGCGATTATTACCATCGGATCGTATGAAAATGCACCGCTCATCATGAGTGATGAAGGCATTACGGCGCAGAATGCGATGATGCCTTTGCAGTATGGTGCTTTCTTGATTGCACGGAAACATAAGACAGTATAGAAGACTGCGGTCAGGAATTTAACGAAATAACAGTTGAAAACAGGACCGAATCCGATCAGACGGCCGATAACCAGAGCGGCAGTCTGGGGAATATAGCAGAAGACTGAATAGTAGTTCATCTTCTCAGATCTTGATGTCATCTCAATGAGAGTCTTGTCAGAAGCAAACAGCTGGAAATTGCTCCTTAAGATCTCATAAGCTCCTGTGGTGGGCGTAGTCGAATTCCACCATATATCCCTGTAGAACAAGACGTCGTCAGTCCTGCCCATCCATTCAGCATCGCCGGACTGACCGAGGAAAAGGTTGGAAAGCCTGTAGCAGGCAAGATAGTGAGCTTCGCTGTCACCGGTGCTCCATGGCGGGAGCAGGAAGATGCATGCAATGCTGAGAGGTATCACAGCTGCAAGGAAAAGCTTTTCTGGTGATATTACCGCAGTGGACCCTGCTTTCAGATAAAGATATACGGTCGTGACGGCGAAGATAAGAAGCATCGCTAAGACAGCAGCAAATACGATATAACCCATGTTAGTCTTAACATACAGCCTTACCGTGAGTGAGCCGTCTTCTTTTTCGACAACCAGTACAGCAGGCGAAGATGAGGCATTTGTTATCGTGACAGAGTAATGTCCGGGATCAAACCTTTTGCCGTCAGGGTTTACAAGCTTTATTACAGTGCCGCTGCCTTCGACGGTGCACATATCCTGAGTTATGCGTACATCTTTAAAGAACTCGGTGCCGTTATCGGTATTCTTCACGCTGACGGAAAGAGATGTAGCATCACCGCCCAGAATAAAGAATGACATTGAATCAAATCCGCACATTGTGCATTTGAAGCTGTGTTCTGTTGTGCTTTCAGAGGCCAGTTCAAGTTTCTTGTATTCGGTAATGCCCTTAATTGCCGCTTCTTTGCGTATCTTCGGGAATACAAAAGCAAACAGGAGAGAGGCAAATAAAGCCGCAAGTAATGATGCGGCAATCACGGTGATCAGATTGGATCTGCTTAATCTCCGGGAACTCATTTCACTCTCCTTAAGCGAAGTATAACATAAGGATATAATGTTTCTTATTTCCTCACTATTTCCGACTTTTAATATAGATATCTTTGTTATAATTAGTCAAGAAACTGCAAGACGGAGTTTGGAATTAATGAATAAAAGCTTGAAAATAAAGGCCCTTTCGCTTTCTTTTTGCATGTGCGCAACTGCTCTGATGCAGGGCTGCATGCTCAATGCGAATGAATACAGTTATATATCTCAGAACGGAAGCACCGGAACTGAAACAACCACGGGTTCTGATACCGGTTCGGAGTCTTCTCCGGCTGATTCTTCAGATACGACCACTACTGAAGAGACGATACCAGCTTCGCTTCACATGGAGCCTCCGGAAGTTGATACGGAAGCACCTGTGTTTATCAGCTATCCCAGAACGATATCATTGCAGAAGGGAAAGGAATTTGTTCCCGGAAATTATGTCGGTTATATCGATGACACTGACAGAGACGTTGAATTAAAGGTTACCGGCGAGGTTGACAACAATACAGTCGGTGAATATCCGATCCAGATGACCATCACCGATGATGCGGGCAACAGCAAGACCATTGATGTTACGGTCAAGGTATATGCCAAGAAGCCCACACCTACCAAAAAGCCTACGTCTTCCACCAGCAAGACGAGCTCAACCGGCACAACTAAATCCAAAAAGCCTTCATTTGCCGATCTTAAGAGCAAGTATGAGACCGGAAATGCCTTTATCGGCATTGATGTTTCCAAATATCAGGGCAATATCGATTTCCAGAAGGTTAAGGATGCAGGCTGTCATTTCGTAATACTGCGAATGGCTATCTACAATAACGGCAAATTCGGCATCGATACAAAGTTTGAGGAGAATTACAAGAAGGCCAAAGAAGCCGGACTTCTCATCGGTGTCTACTATTACAGCGTCGACAATACTGAAAAGCTTATGAAAGAGCACTGTGCAGAACTCGCCAAAGCCTTGAAGGGAAAAGAGATCGATTTTCCCGTTGCTTACGACTTCGAGAAGTGGAAGGGTTTCCAGAATCTCAAGATGAACTCTTCTGACCTCAATAATATGTTCTATCTGTTCTGCTCGGAAATGGAAAGCTACGGCTACGATGCCATGATCTATGCAAATCCTTACTTTTTGAGAAACTGGTTCAAGCCCGGTCATTATAAGATCTGGCTTGCTGACTGGAAGACTCAGCCTTCATATGTCGGAACATTCTATTTCTGGCAGTTCAGCGCCACAGGAAGGATCCCCGGTATCCAGGGCGATGTAGACGTTAACGTTTACTATCCGGACGGACGTACTGTTGAAGCCAAGAAGGAGGATAGTTCCAATGGCTAAAGCCAAGGCGCTTCCCAAGGGAGTCATCGGATACGCTGAGTTTTTCAATAAACTCTCCAAGCAGCCCGGTTCACTGGGTCTTGTCCTGATCTACGGTCAGGAGCAGTATCTGATCGACGGCGCTTTGAAGATGGCGAAGCAGACTTACGTTACTGAAGGTGCTGAAAGCATTGATTTCAATATAATCGACACCAGAAGTGATGACCAGTTCAGCTTTGACAGGCTTGATGAGATGGTTTCCATGCCTCCAATGATGTCTGACAGGCGTCTTGTCATAATCAGACAGTCCGGGATCATGGGAAAAGAAGTCAGCGACAAGGATCTTGATACGCTTAAGAATATTCCCTCATCTTGTGTCGTAATATTCGTTGAGGATGAGGCTGATGCCAAGAGAAAGATCTTCAAGACGTTTGTTCAGAACGGAACAGCCGTTTCCATGGGTGCTATGGAGGAAGATGACATTTCCGCCAGGGTTGCCAGGATGTTCGGCAAGTATAATCTGACGATCGACAGCAGAGCATCAATGTCACTTATATCAAGATGCGGCTCGGGTATGCTCGCTATCTCCGGTGAGGTAGCTAAGATTGCGCTTTATTGCCAGAATTCAGGCTTTACCAGAGTAACCGAAGAGATTATCGAGGATTGCTGCCCACCGGATCTGAGCGGCAGGATCTTTGACATAATGGATGCCTGCGGTTCAAAGAACCCTGCGAAAGCCCTCGGAACGCTGAATAACCTCATCGCGGTTAGAGAGCCTGTAATTCAGATAAGAGTTCAGGTCATTAACCACTTAAAGCGCCTTATCATGGCAAAAGAGGCAGGAAGCGGCAGTAAACTGGCAGCCGAAGCGGGGATGAACGATTATTATGCGGGCAAACTCGTGAGCCAGGCACAGAACTTTTCGATGAACCGCCTTATTTCAACGTATCTTGCAGCATGCCAGTCAGATTCCGACGTCAAGCACGGCCTTATCGACGAGCGTTTTGCGCTTGAGATAATCCTTGTAAAAGCGGCTACGGGAGAAAGGTAACAATTGACGCATTAAAGGTAAAGCCTTAAAATCGCATATTGGACTTTAATTATTCAAGGAGATATATATGAGTAAGATCGAGATGAAGACACCAATCGTCGAGATGGACGGCGACGAGATGACCAGGATTATCTGGAAAGAGATCAAAGACATCGTCATCCTTCCGTTCGTTGACCTTAAGACAGAGTACTTTGACCTGGGGCTTCCCAACAGGGACAAGACCGCAGATCAGGTTACCATTGATTCAGCTAACAGGACAAAGGAGCTTGGCGTAGCAGTTAAGTGCGCAACGATCACTCCCAATGCCCAGAGAATGACTGAATATAACCTTCACCAGATGTGGAAGAGCCCTAACGGCACCATCAGAGCCATTCTTGACGGTACTGTTTTCAGGAGCCCGATCCTCGTAAAGGGCATCAAGCCTTTCGTTTCATGCTGGGAGAAGCCCATCACGATCGCACGTCATGCTTACGGCGACGTTTACAGAAACACAGAATTCCTCGTAGACGGACCTGCAAGAGCTGATCTCGTTGTAACATATCCGGACGGCAGGGTAGAGAAGCAGACCGTATTCGAATATACGGGCGGCGGCGTTCTCCAGGGCCAGTACAACACTGACAAGTCCATTGCCGCTTTCGCAAAATCATGCTTCCAGTATTCACTCGATACAAAGCAGGATCTCTGGTTTGCAACCAAGGATACCATCTCCAAGGTATATGACAGACGTTTCAAGGATATCTTCGAGAAGATCTACAAGGAAGAATTCGAAGCTAAGTTCACAGAAGCCGGCATCACATACTTCTACACGCTTATCGATGACGCTGTAGCAAGAGTAATGCGTTCACAGGGCGGTTTCGTATGGGCGTGCAAGAATTACGACGGTGACGTTATGAGCGACATGCTTGCTTCCGCTTGCGGTTCACTTGCCATGATGACATCCGTTCTCGTTTCACCTGACGGCGTTTACGAGTTCGAAGCAGCTCACGGTACTGTCACGAGGCACTATTACAGATATTTAAAGGGCGAGACAACTTCCACCAACCCGATGGCAACACTCTTCGCATGGTCCGGCGCTCTTAGAAAGCGCGCCCAGATGGACGGCCTCAAAGACCTTGAGGATTTTGCCGACAGACTCGAAAAGAGCGCGGTTTCAACAATAGAATCAGGTATAATTACGGGAGACCTTAACAGCCTTCTTGACCATCCTGATAAGAAGGTCGTAAATACTTCCGACTTCCTTAAGGCTGTCGCATCAAATCTGTAAATCATTAGGAGGATATATTAATGAGCTACTATACTACATGGATCGAGAAGTCCGAGAACAATTCAAACGAGCAGGAGTACATCGAGTATGTAAACCGTTACTATCAGCTTGAGAAGGGCGTTTATGAGAAGATATTAGGCGCTTATCCTGACAACGCTGATCTCCTCAACGGCCAGGTTCTTGCTCTTTCAAGAAAATTCGGCTTCAACGCTTCAAACATGGAGATCTTTGTAGGCTTCCTTGACGGAATCAAGTCCAGCCTTAAGAACAGCGATGCTCTCGATCTCGAGGCAATCGTTGACGAGACAGAGATCAGCCTTGACATCGACTATGAGAAGCTTTACTACAACATGCATGATGCAAAGGCTGACTGGCTTTACAGCATTCCTGCATGGAAGAACGTTCTTACAGAGGAGAGGATGAAGGAGATCACACACGATTACCGTGTTGCTAACATCGCTCACTCCGACAAGATCGGCAGAAACGATCCGTGCCCTTGCGGTTCAGGCAAGAAGTATAAGAACTGCTGCGGCAAAAAGGCTTAAAAGGTAAGGTGTACTTAATTTGAAGAAGCTTTTGACAGCGAAGTGGTTTATCGTTCTGGCGGTATCACTGCTTCTGATCGCAGGCATTATTTTGAGCTTCCTTCCGGGAAGTCCTCTTAAAGCTGTGGTCGGGCTTTCTTCAAATGCCGTTTCACCTGCACAAAAGGGCGTAAAATCAACTGGTAACGCTTTCTCAGACTTCTGGGCGGCTATTGCTGACGGTATTGCGATCAGGGAAGAGAATAAGACCCTTAAAGAAGAGATCGCTGACCTTAAGTACAGGCTCAATCAGTATGAGGAAGCCGCCATCAGGTACGAGGAGCTTAAGAACGCATTCCATATCAGGGATACGTTCAGCAACTATGATATCTACGGTGCCAACATCCTTTCCAGGGAAGCAGACGAATGGTTCTCTGTCATCAGGATAAATGCAGGTAAGAACGAGGGCATCTCGCTTGAACAGGGTCAGTCTTATCCTGTCGTAGACGTAGAGATGAACCTCGTCGGCCGCGTTATCGAGACTCAGGGTTCAAATTCCATGGTACTGCCGCTGCTTCACGAAGGTTTCTCCGCAGCGGGTAAGGTCAACGAAGTCAACGGTGCGTCCGTAATCGTAACAGGTGACTCTGTTCTTAAGAAATCAGGCCTTTGCCGCGTCAAGGCACTCGGAAAGAACATAAAACTCGATCCCGGAACCGTTATCGTTACTTCAGGTGAAGGCGGACTTTTCCCTGACGGTATTCCGATAGGCACCATAGTTTCCGTTGATTATTCAAATCCGACTGAAGTTACTGCAACACTCAGGCCTTTCTCCAGCATCGGAGAGCTTGAGGACGTCTTCGTAATGATTCCTTTCAATGCGGACGATAACAAAGAAGCAGTTCCCGGAGCTTCCGAATCGTCTGCTCCACAGGCAGGCGGGCAGGGCTGATGGACCGACGTAAACTGATCAGAAAGATAATAGTTTATGCCATATACATCCTGCTTTTGTCATCATTGCAGGTATCTTATCCTAACCGCTTGGGGTTCGCCGGCCAGACAGCCGATCTCGCTTTTGTTTTCGTTGTTCTGACAGGCTATTTTGAAGGCTTTGCCGACGGTGCCATTGTCGGACTGATCATGGGACTCGTAAGAGACTGTCTTGCGCCTATCGCTATCGTTGGTATTGACGGAACCGTTCACGTTACCGCAGGAATCGGAATGCTCGTTCTGTTCCTCGCAGGTGCCGTTTCATCTTCTTTCTTTACCAAGAGGATGCACAGAAACATACCGTTTGCGTTTGTTTCCATTGCGTTCTGCACACTGCTCTATAAGATCTCAGGGCATTTTCTGGCGTACAGCTGGACGTTTATCGTACCTGAAGCCGGAACTTATGATCTCGGTTTTTATGAGATAGCCGTCAGATCGTGTCTTGTACAGACTGTGCTTAATCTGATTGCCGGACTTCCTTTGCTTCTCCTTTGGAGATTTGCAGGACCGGTTTCAATGTCTGAGCAGAGAAAGACTGCTGACGACGTTATAAATACAAATGAGGACACTTCATGGCTCCAGATCTGAAGATAGATGATTACGGCGCATTTGACCGTAACGCCGACAACGGCGGTAAAAACGACAAAGACGGCTTCTTTAGGAGGCTGATGTCGCTTTTCGGCAACCGTTTTCTCGTTTTGGCCGTCATTTTCTGTTCTTTCGGCGTCGCGATCCTTTTCATGACTGCGAGCCTTCAGTTCTCGGATTACCAGAAGACAATGTCCGAAAGCTCCACAGGTGTTTTGAGGCAGTATGTTTCCGAAGCTCCAAGAGGCGATATCCTTGACAGCAAGGGCCTTAAGCTCGCTTCTTCGACAGAGTACAACACCGTTATGATCGCAAATGCGTACCTTTCAGACAATGAGCTTAATGAGCTCTGTCTTGAGCTTTCAAATCTTTTCGATAAATACCACTGCATACAGGTGTCAGAGCTTGACCAGTACTTTACGATGAATCCGAATCCGGCGTTTTTGAAGGAAGAGGAGAAGATAAGGGCCTGGCAGAGCAACACTAACCTTTTCGCGCTCGAAGACTATGCTCAGGGCGTTATCGTTACTTATTCCGACAAATACGTTAAGACCGATCCGAACGTCTTTTTCCTCTATCTCAGACAGAAGTTCAATCTTGATAACAGGTATACGATCGAGGACGCTTATAAGATCATAAGGATCAGATATCAGATCTTTACGGACAACTGGGCTTTTATCAAGGGAACACCGATCAAGATAGCCACTGACGTTCCTGAGGATCTCATCAAGATCTTTGCCGAAGAGAACTATCACTATATGGGAATCGTCTGCAGCAAAGGCTATGCCAGGACTTATTCTCCGGAAGCTCTTTATTCATGCCATGTATTAGGCTATGTAGGTCAGATCTCGCAGACAACATACCAGGATCTTTCCAAATTTGGTTATACGAACGATGACATGGTCGGCAAATCCGGCGTTGAGTCCCAGATGGAAAGGTATCTGCACGGTGACAGCGGCATTTCGCCTTATAACATCTGGACGAAAAAAGGGCAGGAGGGAATGTTCGTCCCATCAAACTACGGCGTTAAGGCAAAAGCCGGCGCAACCGTACACCTTACGATCGACTCCAACCTTCAGAAAGTCGGAACAGATGCTCTCAAAGCATATATCACCGATGCTCAGAGAGAAGAGGCGATCAAACATTCCGGATTCAAAACGGCAAGTTCCGGAGCTTTTGTCGTCATGAACGTTAAGACCGGTGCGGTCCTTGCAATGGGTTCTTACCCCAACTACGATCCTAACGACTTCATTCTCGCAAATTACGGCGACCCTCAGGCTACAGAACAGGTTAAATACTATCTCGGACTCGATGAATATGCCGAAATGACCGCGGCGGACCTTCCTTTGTGGAACCGTGCGATCATGTCTATGTATGCTCCGGGTTCAACGTTTAAGCCCATTACAGCGCTCGCAGGCCTTGAGAGCGGAACGATTACAACTGAATCCAACTGGATCTCATGTATTTCTCCTTTGGACGTTGACGGATGGATCTTCCGCTGCCTCGAGTATCCATACGGCGGTCACGGACCTCTTAACCTCGACAGTGCCATGGGAACGTCCTGCAATATCTACTTCATGAGATTGGGCGTCAGCACCGGTATCGACAACATCGCAAGCATGGCTAAACGATTCGGACTCGGCGTTAAGACGGGTATTGACCTCCCGGGTGAGATCAAGGGCGTCATGTCGAGCCGTGAAACAAAAAGGCTCCTGCATGAATCCGAATACGACAAGATCTGGTTCCCGTCAAATACCGCACAGGTTTCGATCGGTCAGTTCGATAACTGCTTTACGATCCTTCAGCTCTGCAGATACGTAGCAGGTATCGCCACAAACAAGCTCGTAAAGCCTTACATTATCGATTCTGTTATAGCAAGTGACGGCTCCGTTCTTTATAAAGGACAGGCTGAATCAGTAGACATCGGCATTCCCGAGGAAAACATCGAGGCCGTAAGAAATGCCATGACATGCGTTACTGAAGGTTCGAAATACTGGAGGGGAACGGCTCAGAGACAGTTTTCTTCTTTCCCTATCAGGGTAGTATGTAAGACAGGTACGGCTGAGACGGGTTTTGAGAAGATCAGAAAAGAGTATTCAAACGGTCTGTTTGTGTGCTATGCACCCAAGGACAACCCTGAGATCGCCGTAGCTCTCGTTGTAGAAAGAGGTGAGTGGGGTTCGTCCACGACCATCATCGCAAGAAGACTTATTGCGGCATATTACAATGAGCCTGTTGCTAAAACCTTCAGAGTCCTGGAAAACAACCCCGTACCGGGCGATCATCTTGCATGATTTGATAAAACTGAATTGACATAAGGAACAGTTTTTTTACCGCAGTTTTGTATCAAAGAGTTATTGTCCGAGTACTGATAATACGATAAAATTTTTCCAGATTATTTAATGGGGGCTTTTTGATGAAGATCGTTTTGATGGCTGACAACAGGAAGACAGAGCTTCTTGTTAACTTCTGCATTGCCTATAAACCCCTTTTAGAGAAGCACCAGCTTATCTCCGTTTACAACACCGCAAAACTCCTTAAATCTTCCGCTGATCTTGATGTTTCAGGTCTTTCGGTAGATTATTCGAGCGGTTTTGAGCAGCTGGCATCCAGAGCCGAGTTCAACGGCATTGACTGCGTCATTTATTTAAGAGACGGCAGAACGAAGAGCGAATCCAATCCTGCCGAGCTTCTTGACGTCTGTGACCAGAACATCATTCCTTATGCCACCAACATCGCTTCAGCCGAGATCCTTATCACGGCTATCGATAACGGCGCTCTTGATTACCGTGAGTGGAATGCAGCCGACAGGCAGGGAACAGGCGCTTAATTTTTCCATGAATATCATCTGCATCCCAAGGGGACCTTTTATGTCAAATATGTATTTGGCATATGTTGCTGATGAAGTATTCGTAATAGATCCTTCCGTATCTCCTGATTCAGTAAATGAGGATATTTCCGTAATTTCTGCGATCCTTATCACTCACGGTCACTACGATCACATCAAATATGTTGAGGAGTGGCATCAAAAGTATCCTAAAGCACCTGTTTATATGAATCCTGAGGATTCATTGCTGATAAGCGATCCGAGGGCAAACTGCTCTTTCATGGACGGGATCGTCAGAATATTCGATTTTCCTTACGAAAAGCCGGCTGATACGATCACTTTCGGTTCAGTAAGCATCAGGGTGATACCTACGCCTGGCCATACAATGGGTTCAGTATGTTATCTGTTCTCAGAAGAAGGTACTGATTATCTTTTTACGGGTGATACTGTTTTCGAAGGTTCAGTCGGAAGGACAGACATGCCGGGTGGATCTTACGAGCTCTTAAAGCGTTCCGTGGCAGTTTTAAGTACGTTCCCGGCTGAGACAAAGATCTATCCTGGACACGGACCTGATTCTACGATCGGCAATGAGATCAGATTCAATCCTTTCTTTGAGCGGTAAGGGATTTCTTGACTTTTTTCTGAATATATAAGTATAATGGGCGATGCAATGAAGGTGCGTAAGTAGTCTTTTTGCTACCGTAAAAGAGAGTCGTGTCACCGGCTGAAAGCACGATACGAAGGGCATAAGGATGAATTTCAACACTGGAGCTTCTGTCGAAAACGGCATTTATGCTGATTAAGCAGATGCGTTGCGCGGCAAAACAGCGCGATTCAAGAGCGGGAAGCTATAATGGCATTCCGAACATGGGTGGTACCGCGAAGGTGCAGTGATAATGCGAATTCGTCCCGTGGCAATCTTATGTTGCCGCGGGCTTTTTTATTGCAATAATGCTACTGAAAATAAGGAGGAGGCAAAAATGGCTGAACTTAGTGAATTAAGCGCAAAGTTGTCAGAGATCAAAGCCAAGATCGAGACAGACCTTACCGAGATCAAGAGCTCCAAGGGTATCTTTGAGTACAGAAAGAGCGTCATGGACTCAAAAGAAGGTAAGATCGGCTCACTCATGAAGGAGATGGGCAAGATCCCGAAGGAACTTAAGGCTGACTACGGAAAGATGGTCAATGAGATCAGAAACTGGGCAAACGAGAAGTTCGATAGTCTCGATGCGCAATTCAAAGCAGCTGAGCAGAAGGCACGCTATGAAGCTGAGACGATCGACGTTACTCTGCCTTCCAAAAAGCTTAAGAAGGGTTATCTGCATCCTAATACCCAGGTAAGGAACCAGATAGTTGATATCTTCGGCTCCATGGGTTTCGAGGTTTACGAGGGTAACGAGATCGAGACAGATCACTATAACTTCACGGCTCTCAACATTCCTAAGGATCACCCTTCGCGTGACATGCAGGATACTTTCTACTTAAGCCCTGAATTCCTTTTGAGGACTCAGACTTCTGCAGGACAGGTCCATGTCATGGAATCACAGAAGCCCCCGATAAAGATCATCTCACCCGGTAAGGTATTCCGTTCAGATGACGATGCCACGCATTCTCCGATGTTCTCCCAGATGGAAGGACTCGTAGTAGATGAGGGCATCACGCTCTGCGACCTCCAGGGAATGCTCGACGTATTCGTAAAGAAGATCTTCGGTGAAGAGACAAGAACACGCCTCAGGCCTTCATATTTCCCGTTCACGGAACCTTCAGTCGAAGTTGACGTATCCTGCTTCCAGTGCGGCGGTAAAGGCTGCAAGCTCTGCAAGGGAACTGGCTGGATCGAAGTCCTCGGTGCGGGCGTTGTCAACAAGAAAGTTCTTGAAGGCTGCGGCATAGACAGCGACAAATACAGCGGTCTGGCTTTCGGTATCGGTATCGATCGTATTGCCATGCTCAAGTACGGCATCAACAACATCAAGCTCCTGTTTGAGTCTGATCTGCGCGTACTTGAACAGATCGATGACTAAGGAAAGGGAGGCAGAATTATGTTAGTACCATTAAGTTGGCTTAAAGATTATGTATATATCGATGTCACACCTGATGAACTTGAAGAAAAGCTCTTCTCCTGCGGCTTCGAAGTTGAAGAAAAATACCAGATCGGCAAGGACATTAGCAAGGTCGTTGTCGGTGAAGTCAAGACTTGCGAGGGAATAGAAGGCACGCACCTTCATCTTTGCACGGTCGATGCCGGTGAAAACGGTGTCCTTCAGATCTGCTGCGGCGCAGACAACGTAGCTGCAGGCGGAAAGTATCCTCTGGCTCTAATCGGAGCACAGGTCTACGCTACCGCAAAGGACCATAAGACCGTTGAAGGAGTCATGACTATCGGTCAGGGCAAGCTCAGAGGATACGATTCATTCGGTATGCTCTGCTCAGGAGTAGAGATCGGTGTTACTGAAGACATGTTCCCCGGTGCAGGTTATGACGGACTTCTCGTTCTCCCTGAGGACAGTGTTCCCGGTGCTGACGTTAAGCCCATCTTAGGTCTTGATGACTATATTTTCGATGTTTCCATCACTGCAAACAGACCTGACTGCCAGAGCATCTTCGGTATCGCAAGGGAAGTTGCAGCTGTTCTCGGCAAGCCTATTAAGGAGCCTGCTTTGGATTACACAGAGAGCGATGTTGCTATTGATTTCAACATCCGCGTATCAGCTCCCGATCTTTGCCCGAGATACATCGGACACTATGTTTCTGATGTTACGATCGGTGAATCACCTCTCTGGATGAAGCGCAGACTTGCTCTTGTAGGGTGCTCTGCAATCTCCAACGTAGTAGATATCACCAACTACGTTCTTTATGAGCTCGGTCAGCCGATGCACGCATTCGATTTCTCATACCTTGAAGGCGGAGAAATCCATGTCCGCAGAGCTGAAAACGGTGAGAAGATCCAGACTCTCGATGAGAAGGAATTTGAGCTTACTTCAGATAACCTCGTTATCTGTGACGGCAAGAAGCCCGTTGCTCTTGCAGGTATCATGGGCGGTCTTAACTCCGAGATCCTTGATTCCACCAAGGCTGTTATGTTCGAGGCGGCAAAGTTCGCTCACGACAACATCCGTAAGAGCTCAAAGGCACTGGGTCAGGTTTCTGATTCTTCAATGAGGTTCTCCAAAGGCGTTGACGAATACACAACTGTAATGGCAATGAAGAGAGCTCTGCATCTTATCGAAGAGCTTGGCTGCGGAAAAGTCTCTAAGACCGCTTTCGATGTCAACACAGGCAATTCCATAGAGCCCAGAAAGCTTACCGTCAGCGTTAAGAAGGTCAATGGCGTGCTCGGAATCACAGTTCCTGATGAAGACATCGTACGTATCCTGACCGGTCTTAATTTCGCTCCTGAGCTTAACGGTGATGAACTTACGATCTACATTCCCGGATACCGTGTTGACATGGAATCCTATCAGGATGTCGCTGAGGAAGTTATCCGTATGTACGGTTACGATCACATCGTGCCCACATTCATTCCGACTGCAAAGGTTACATCAGGCGGCTACAACCTCAAGCAGCGTTCTGAGCTTAAGATCAGACGCGATCTTTGTGCTGCAGGTGCTTCTGAAGGTGTTCATTATTCATTCTTCTCGCCCTCGGATCTTGATCTTCTGAAGATTCCCGAAGACGCTCCGGAAAGATTCGCGATCAAGCTGGTCAATCCGATCAACATTGATCTTTCTCTGATGCGTACAACTCTTGCTCCTCAGATGATCAGGGCAATGGCACGCAACCAGAAGAACGGCATTCTCGAAGGCCGCATCTATGAGATGGGCAACAAGTTCCTGCCCAAGTCTCTGCCGCTTACGGAATACCCTGACGAGCGTGAGACCATCTGCATCGGCGTATTCGGTGAAAACGAGGATTTCTATTCGCTTAAGGGCCTTGTTGACGTAATTGCAGCATCTCTTGATGTTGAATTCGATTACGATAAGGCAGAGAAGACGTTCCTTCATCCCGGAAGGACCGCAAAGGTCATCTGCGGCGGTGAAGAGGTAGGTTACTTAGGTCAGGTCCTCTATGAGATCTGCGATGAGCTCGACATGAGAGTTCCCGCGTATGTAGCTGAGATCGATCTGCGTGCTTTGAGCAAGTACTACGGTAAGGATCGCAAGTTCATTCCACTTCCGAAATTCCTTGAGGAAAAGCGTGACTTCTGCTTCGTCATGGATAAGAGCGTTACCTGCGCTGATGTTGAGAAGGAGATCAAGGCTTCCTGCGAGTACATTACCAAGATCGAGCTTTTCGATATCTACGAAGGCATCCAGCTCGGCCTTAACAAAAAGAGCCTTGCATTCAGTGTTGTATTCACACCTAAGGACGAAGAGTTCAAGCCTGAGGTCATCGACGGCTTCGTAAGCACGATCCTTAACAACCTCGGTGAGAAAGGCATCACGCTGAGAGCCTGATCTAGAACAAATATAGGATATTATGGCGGAACTATCTGAGATGGCCGCCTGAGATCCAATGTTTTCAATGCTTTGAAGCAAATGAACGCCCGGATGTTCCGGGCGTTCATTTTGTCGGTTTTTGTCGGTATTTGTATGTAAATTCAGCCCCTGTTCCGTTGTAAGATTATCCAAATCTTCATACGGGGGTGAAATATATGTCCACACTTGAATCGGCTATAGTATTTTCATTGATCCTGACATTGCTGACTTTCTTGGTGACCGCTCCTGAATCAACGGCCATCATGGCTTTTGATGACTGCAAAAACGGATTCGAAGAGGTGTCTTTTCAGAATCAGGATAAAAAGCTGCTCATCGAAAAGAAGATCGGAAGCGCTGTTTCTTATGACACATCACCGGAGAAGCTCTGTACTTATCTTACAGGCCTTTCTGACAATTTCCGCCTAGTCTACGGCAAAGCCGCAAGCCTTGTCAGCTAAGGAGGCTTGATATGAGAAGAACGGCAAAGAAAAGAAATAACCGTTTCGGTGCATCTTCGATCTTTCTGGCGATAATACTGTCGGCCGTGATACTTGTAGAATGCACATTTCTGACTTTTGTGTGGGAACTCGATTACATCACCAAGGTCAATAACGCTGTAGATGCACAGGTTGAGAGCATAATGTGCGAATATAACCGCCAGCTCTTTGACGTCTACGGTATTTATGCCTTTACGATGACGGCAGTCGATGATGACGTATACCGCAGCGCACTCCTTGCATGCGGATATGAAGAAGGCCCTAAGCTTGATCTCGGCGGATATAAGAAGATCGACAAAAAGGCGTTAAGAGACGCTATCAACATGTATTACTCCTACAGGGCAACTGGTATCGCCATATGTCAGATAGCAGACGTTTTTTCGGATATGATCGATGAATTAATCAGTGAAGATGTACTCAAAAAGATCAAGGAATACACCTCAAGTCCCGCTGCAGGCAAAGTAACAGAGATCATCCAGGGAGCTGAAAAGATAAGCTCATGGTTTGAAAAGGCAGGGGAAAAGCTGAATATCAAAGATTACAAGAAGGAACTTGAAATACTTGAATCACTGCAAAAGAAGATCAGCAGCGATGACAATGATCTAGAAGACCTGTCATTTAACATCAGCATCAAAGACATGAAACCTGCGATACAACTGTTTGAAGGCCTCATGGATCTTCATGAGACGCTTGGAAAGAACAGCTTTCTACTGGTATCCCATATTAATCAGGCGAACTACTACGCATACAATTTCGATTGTTCGCTGAAGCAGGATATCGATTTTACGATCAACGGAACGGCATTTTCTGACATTCACAGCAAGAACAAGGATGATTCCGAATACATCCTGACCGGTGTAACGGGTACCAAAGCACTTGCGGCCGTTAACTTTCTGATGCTTCAGGTCCTGACAGGAACCAATTTCCTAAGGGATTACGCTGACAAAGAGTACAGGGCCAAAGTCGATGCGGTTGCAAAGGTAATATCTGCGATAATCGCAGCGTGCTCAGAAGGCTCGGTAGACATTGATTACAGGATAATCACAGTGGCTCTGATCGTGCTTATCGCTACATTCAAAGCCGGCAAGGATATCCAGACACTGAGAAAAGGCGAGCGTGTCTCACTATACGAGAAGAACGGCAAGAAAGTAGTTACGGCAGGATACAGGGATTTCCTGTTCCTGTTTATGCAGGCAGTGCCTGATGAGCTGATGCAGGAAAGAGCCCTTCAGGTCTTAAGAAGGGATTACGGTGAGCTTTATACCGGGCTGACCGCCACTTGTGACACGGGAATAAAGAAGATCAGCATTTCAAGAAGCTATGCGCTCTACGGGTGAAACATATGAAAAACAAAAAAGGAAGCGTTACGGTAGAATCAGCAATCTGCTTTACAGGAGTACTTATCCTGATAGCATGCATAATAAGCGCTTTGAACCTGTACAGGACTGACATCCTGATGACGAGGTCAGTCAATCAGTGCTGCGAGAACCTGTCACTGCTTTATCCTCTGACTGTTCCTGCAGGAGATGCGGCTTCTGTGCTGCTAAATGCTTTCCCTGACACAGGTGTAGAAGGAACAAAGGCGGGATCTGTGCTTGGCACCGTGGCAAAAGCTGTTGGCGGTCTTGATTCCGTATCGGGTCATAAGCTCGAGGAATCCGTTCTTGACGGTGTTCTTGCCGGAACAATGGCAAACAACATTGCCAAAAACTATAAGCAGAGAAACGGCGGATCGGCTTTCTTCTGCCCGGACGATATCGACGTACGGTTCGACATAAGCTCAAAAAGACACATAATCGAAGTTACGACGGAATATTCTGTCCTGACGGTTGCCGGAAGGAAATACAGGACCATTTACTCCGTTATCCCTTTATATGGTGATTCCTCACTTATACTTCAGGGCGACGATCCTTCTGATAAGAACGGTGATATCTGGAGCAAGGATAATTTCAGCAGGGGAGAAGCCTTCAGAAAGATATTCGGAACAAATCTGCCCAAGACCTATCCGGTCATCGACAATGATGACAACGGCAACGTCAGTTCGCTCAAATCGATAGACCTGACAGCGCCTTACTATAAGTCAGGATCCAAGATCAATAAGAGCATTAAGTCGGATATTGACCGCTTAAGCTCATTCAGCGGCGCTGACAAGAATATAGACGGGAAGGTATACAGCGTAAAAAACATCAAAAACAGGACTCTTACGGTCGTAATACCCAAAAATTCCCCCTCTGACCGGAAAAATACTGTAAAATCACTTTCGGACTACGCAAAGAGCAAAGGGGTTAATCTGGTAGTCAAAGAATACGGCAATTCTTCAAAATACTCCTGAAAACCCGTATTGTTCTGAAGTTTGACGGGATATTTCCTTTTATTTAATTTATTGTATTAAAATTGATATTGCGTTATCATATATCGGTAAATTTGGAGGTATCTTGTTTGAAACACGAAAATACTGTCAGAACACCGAGCCTTGCCAACTCAAGGATCAATACGGACAGCACCGCAAATCTGTCTATCGGTGACACATTAAGAAAGGCCAAAAAGAACCTTTTCTTTTCAAGATGTCTGATGGGAATGCTCGCCGTTCTTATCCTTACGATCCTTTTCGTAGTTTTCTTCATGGGATTCGGCAAGTATTTCCTTGATTATGTCAGCAATCCTGTCGGGTGAACTTCATGATTAAGAACACTGACAAAAACGAGCTGAAATTCAAAGCCGCATTTTCCGACAGCGAGATGGAAGAGCTTACGGATCTTTACAATGCCATCCTTACGCTCAAAAATCCCGAGGAAGTACACAAGTTCTTCAAGGATCTTTGTTCGGTAAATGAGCTTCAGTCGTTTCTTCACCGCTGGCAGATCGTAAGAAGGATCGAGCAGGGAAAGAGCTACGAAGAGATCATCAAAGAACTTTCCGGCTCACCCGAGGGCGAGAAGACATCCGAGGTTACGTCTGAAAAACGCGGAAGCGGCAGAGTCAGAGGCAAATCCAGGAGCAGCACCAAGGTCAGTTCCACGACAATTTCACGTGTCAAAACATGCTACATCAACCCTGAAGGCGGTTACAGGACCGCATTAAATCGTTTAAACGAACGCGACAATAAAGAACAAGAGGAGAAATCGGAGTAAATGGGTTTATTAACAACTGTATTCGGTACACACAGCGATCACGAGCTTAAGAGGATCAAGGGTCTCGTAGATTCAGTAATGTCTTACGAGGAAGAGTATTCCAAGCTCAGCGATCACGAACTTGCAGGCAAGACTGATGAATTCAAGAAGAGGATCGCTGACGGTGAGACACTTGATCAGCTTCTTCCTGAAGCATTTGCAACAGTAAGAGAGGCAGCATGGCGTGTTCTCGGCATGAAGCCTTACAGAGTCCAGGTTATCGGCGGTATCATCCTGCACCAGGGAAGAATCGCGGAAATGAAGACGGGTGAAGGTAAGACCCTCGTTGCAACAATGCCTGTTTACCTCAACGCACTTACAGGAAAGGGCGTTCACGTAGTTACAGTAAACGATTACCTCGCTAAGCGTGACTCCGAGTGGATGGGTAAGGTCTACAAGTTCCTTAAGCTGAGCGTCGGTCTCATCATTCACGACATTCCCAACCGCGACCGTCGTGACATGTACGCTTGCGATATCGTATACGGAACAAACAACGAGTTTGGTTTCGACTATCTGCGTGACAACATGGTCGTCAGAAAGGAGCAGATCGCTCAGCGTGAACTCAATTACGCCATCGTCGACGAGGTCGACTCGATCCTCATCGATGAGGCAAGAACACCTCTCATCATTTCCGGCCGCGGTGTTGAGTCTTCAGACCTTTACAAGAAGGCAGACGCTTTCGTTAAGACACTCAAGTCATACACAGTAGTCGAGACAGACGATAAGGTCGACATGGACGACGTCG
>JAEEGJ010008629.1_pt1 | contig 27940 bp, 30 predicted proteins | sample 8958761 | NCBI WGS metagenome assembly JAEEGJ01 (sample SAMN16246546, study PRJNA631951) | gut metagenome | biome: gut microbiome; feature: rumen; material: RS-attached | host: Bos | place: Iran: Karaj | collected 2018-10 | reverse complement strand
AAAGAATACTCTCAGAAGTACGACTTATGAGAGAATGCTGCAGCTCAAGCACCGTGTTTATCCTGCTATTGGTCATCTTCGTATCGATAAGATAACTGCAAGGCAGTTACAGGGCTTTGTAAACTCTCTCGCTAAAGAGGGCGCAAGCGAAAAAACTGGTAAAGCACTTGCTCCAAAGACAATTCGTCATAATCTCAGCCTTATCTCGGATGTATTCAGCTATGCGGTAAGAATGGACATAGTATCAGAAAATCCATGCAGAAAGGTTGTTATTCCAAAAGGAGAGATCAAGGAGAAGCCTATCTATTCTCAGGAAGAGATAGCAAAGCTACTGACAGCTATAAATGGAGAAGCTACGAAATATCGCGCATTTTTCTTTCTTATAGCGTACAGCGGTTTCCGCAGAAGCGAAATGCTTGGTTTGGAGTGGAAGGATATTGACTTTGATAATGACATTATCAGTGTCAAGAGGACGTCCAATTATACAGCAGAGCGTGGCATATATACCGACACCACAAAGACTAAGCGCTCAAAGCGTGTGCTGAAGATCAGTCCATATATCATGGGTATCCTTAAAGAGCTGAAAGCCGAACAGGAGGAGGAAGCTATCCGCTTGGGTGACAAATGGGTAGAAACTGACCGCTTATTTGTTAAATGGAACGGTGAACCGATGAATAATCAGACTCCTTACGGTTGGTTGAAAGAGTTCTGCGAGAAGAATGATATGCCTTTCTATGGAATTCACAGTTTCAGACACTTTGCAGCTTCCGCCCTTATTTCTTCGGGACTTGATGTGGTTACGGTATCAGGAGCATTAGGGCATTGCAATTCAGGAACTACGCTGAACATTTACTCTCATATGTTCCAGACTGCGCAGGCGAAAGTGGCTCAGGCTATGGACGGAGCGTTCAGTTTTATTCCACAGGATGCAACAACTTAAAACAAATAGTCCGCTACTAAAATGAGCAGTAGCGGACAAATAGCGGACAAGCACCAAAATGGGCAGAAAAAAGAAACTCGGAAACCGCGATATTTCGCTGTTTCCGAGCTCTAACAGAAGTGACCCGTACGGGAATTGAACCCATGATTCCGCCGTGAAAGGGCGATGTCTTAACCTCTTGACCAACGGGCCATAAATTGGTAGCGGCAGTAGGATTTGAACCAACGACCAATCGGGTATGAACCGAGTACTCTAGCCAACTGAGCTATGCCGCCATAAGTAAAAGCAGGCGTCACCTGCGACTAAATTATTATATTACAAAAGGGGATAAAAGTCAAGTAAAGAGAAGAAATAAAAAACAAATTTGGAGACACTCACAATTTAACGCAGCATACCGAACATCTTGTTGGTGAAAATATGGTGGGGTGAGTTGACACAGCGGTGAAAAAATGATAAAATAATTTAGTAAAAAATATAGAACGGAGAAGATATATGGCTGATAAAAAAACAGTGGAATTTCTCATAAGAGCGAAAAAAGCGACATATGCAGGCAAGGGCGCGGAAGCGGAACCCTCCCGTCCTCAGTCTCACGACCTGCATTACAGAGAGGGCGAAATGCTTTACATAGACAGTTATCTTGGCGGAGAGCGTTTTGCAGGGGAGGAGGCTGTGTGGATAAGCGGTTCGCCTTACTGGAGCATGAATTATGCCGGAAGGGTACTCGGAGCGCCGTTCAGCGGAGATTTTCTCAAGGAAGCACTGCTTCGTGTGCCTTGTGAGAAGCCGTTCCGCGGCCCTGAGGAATACAGTGAAGGGGACTACACATACACCTGCAAAGCGGAGGGCAGTTTTGAATGGTTCAGTGGCTATGAGAGCATATCGTACAGGGGTGAAATGATATACGAGTGTTATTATCATGGCGGAACAATAAAATAGTATTAAGTGCAGCCTGACATGGCTGCATTTTTATATGCGGAATATCCACTTTGGGTGTAAATTATTCAATATTCAACTGTTTTCCGTTGAAAAAGTATCGATTACAGCCCCCTTATGAAAGCGCTTTCAAAAAATAACTTTCAGGAGGAAAAACATGATAACGATCTTAAAGGAAAAATTCATGAGCTTTGAGGATACGCGGTCAGTTGTACTCGCAGAGCTTGCAGTTGATGAAAAGACCGAGCTTCCCACAGCCGCGGGTATTGACGGAAGGATACTTTCACAGGGCACTCTTGCCTGGGAGATAAGCACAGGTATTCTTTACGGACTCACCGGCAGCGGGATATGGATAGATCAGGCTACGGGAGCCGAGTATGATCCCACGCCTGAATCTGAAACGCCTTCCCAGCCGGAGGAGTGAGCAGATGCTTAGAGAATTGCTCATAGCGAACAAAACAGGTATAGCCGATGATCTTCCGACCCGTCTTGCGGGGAAATGCATGAATATCGACCGTACTCCTAAGACAAGGGAGCTTACGGGAGCAGTACCCATGAGGTTCAATTCAGACGGCACTTCTCTGCTTGACTGGCATATAAAAGGCGCGGCAGGCGGAGTTGGAAAGCCGGGCAGGAACTATCTCAGAATGGTGCCCAAAACGGTAAGCGACGGTCTGGGAAAAACGATATCCTACAATTATTATTACGGAGATTACGGCGAAAACTATGAACTGGACGCCGGCAGCCATGATGTAGCCCCTATCGGAAGCAACAGAAAGGTGAATTATCAGCAGTGGATGGTGCCGACCTACGGCAGCGAGGATAATATAAGCGGAAATCACTATGTAAAGGACGGCAGGACCGAGAATTATGGTAACTGCTTCTGGTTCGCTGATCTTAAAGCAGGAACATACAAGCTTATATGCGAATATAAAACCGTATACTGGGACAGCTACAACTTTATGCGGTATGGATACGGATACCGTCACGGTTATTATTATTTCCTCAATAACGGTACAGAGGTAAAGCATCCTCATGTAAAGCTGATAGCGCCTGACGATACGGTAGTCCTGAACGAAAGACTGCTGAAGGACGGCACCGAGACCGCGACAACAATGTCGAGGCTTGAAGAAATGGGATTTATCCCCGGTACTTCGACTCTGACATGGTTTTACCACGAGGAGTTCACCTTTACGGTAACAAGCGATATGAAGCTTGGCTTCTTTGCGGTATTTCCGGCTTGCGCCCGATTCATGATAACCGATACCGATGTAGTTGCGAACAAGTCTGTTCAGGACACGTCGGTCAAGTCCTGCTGGGAGCCCTACAAAGTCACGCTGCCTGTCACGGTAACAAGTGAGGGGCAGACGAATACAGTGACCATAGACCTCGGCAGCTCGCCGCTTTACGAAAACGATACGCTTACCTTCACTGGTACGGGGAAGACTGTCCCGACGTACAGCGGAAGGAACATTATTGACGTTGATTCTGATGTTAAGCCCTCGGAGGTATATATCAAGTACAAGGGCTGGTAAGTGTCGGCATATAGCTTTGCAGGGGTACCGTCATGGTGCCCCTGTGTCAGTAAAAACGCTGTATAATACAGAAAAGCTCCCCGTAAAGGAGAGCTTTCACAGTTAATGTAACCGGATCAATTCATTCCGACTTGTTCCATAATGGTATGATATCCCTTGTGTTGGTTTGCCATAGTATCAATATATATATCAAATACTGGTTTAGCAGCCGAGCCTCCGGGTAGAAAGTTTAAAAGGAAATGAATTAAACCTTTGCCTTCATCAGGACTAATAGCGCTTGCTGTAAGAGTGTTGACAGACTTTGGTGCGACTGCTTTGGAGATAGCTGAACCTGCGCCGAGGAGGGTGAATGCCATTGCGATAGCTGTGAGCTTTTTGAATGTGTTCTTCATTTGTGATACTTCCTTTTCTCATAATATTTAAGGCTTATAATTTTTAAGGGTTTGCACAGCAGCCTTATGGAATATATAATATATTATCGTTCACCATTTGTCAACATATTTTAGTACAATTAACATTGCGTTCATAAAAAATTTACATAATCCAGCTTGCGCAATGGCATAATTTTTACCAAATCATCGCCACAGCCTTAAACTCTCCATTCTCAACTCTTCCTGTCCTTCTGTCTGAAAACAAGTGAAGCCAAGAGACCGAAAAGCAAAGCGGCGGTAACTCCGCCGGCAGCCGCGGTAAGCCCGCCTGTGAATACTCCCAACAGACCGTCGCTTGCTATGGTCTTTCTTATTCCGTCCGCAAGCAGGTGCCCGAAGCCGGTAAGAGGCACGGTGGCTCCCGCTCCTGCGAACTCAGCCAGCGGCTTGTAGAGCCCTACAGCGGAGAGTATTACTCCCGCGACCACATATCCGGTGAGTATACGTGCGGGAGTCAGTTTCGTAAAGTCTATGAGAAGCTGTCCGACGGCGCATAACGCTCCGCCGATGATAAAGGCTTTTAAAATATCTGTCAGCATAGCTGCTCCTTTCTGAGATGTACAAGGTGGGAAATCGAGGGTATGGTCTCGCCCTGCTGCAGCGACACAGGCGACATAAGAGCGCCGGTAGCCGCAAAGAGGATATCATGTGCTTCGCTGTTTTCGAGCAGGGGCAGGAAGTGACCGCATAGTACGCTTGCTCCGCAGCCGCAGCCCGAACCTCCGCAGTGAGTGTCCTGTTTATCAGGGTCGAATATCATAACGCCGCAGTCACGGTGCTGAGAGGTGATATCCACTCCTTGTTTCAGCAGAAAGTCCAGAAGGAGCTGGCTGCCGACGATTCCGAGGTCTCCCGTTACGATATAGTCGTAATCGCAGGGGGAAGTCCCGGTTGCGGAAAGGTAGCGCATTATCGTATCCGCAGCCGCAGGAGCCATGGCGCTGCCCATATTGTTTATGTCGCTGATACTGAGGTCGGCGATTTTTCCGATACAGCCTCCTGCGATATACACGCTGCCCTCTGTACGTGAGAGTATAACAGCTCCCGAAGCGGTGCAGGTCCACTGTGCTGTGGGAGTGCGCTGACCGCCGTAGGAAAGGGGAAAGCGGAACTGCCGTTCAGCAGTTGAGAAATGCGAAGATGTTACAGCCGCGGCAATTTCCGCAGCGCCGCTGTCAGTGAGAACGGCGGATATGAGAAGTCCCTCCGCCATAGTGGAGCAGGCTCCGTAAAGTCCGAAAAACGGAACAGCAAGCTCCCTTACGCTGTAAGCCGAACCGATACACTGGTTTATAAGGTCGCCTGCACAGATGACGTCTATATCCTCTCTGTCAAGCCCCGCTTTTACGAGCGCAAGTCTGACTGCTTCGAGCTGGAACTGAGTTTCAGCCTGTTCCCATGTTTCTCTGCCGAAGTGACTGTCAGTGACCACCTCGTCGAAGCAGCTGCCGAGAGGACCTTCACCCTCCTTTTCACCGACTACCGCAGCGTAGCTTTTGATCTTTACAGGAGTATCCGTGCGGAAAACTCCTCTTGCAATACGTTCTGCCATGATAATACCTCCGTTACGGGGATATTATGTGAAGAAAACTGCGGAATATACAAAAAGCGCAGGCATTATTGTCTGCGCTTTTGGGTTATTCTTTATTGAACAGCTTATCATAGGCGTCCCAGTATATTTCGTCAAGGTTTTCGCCTTTGCCCGCTGAAGGACCGTTTCCTTTTGTGGCATACAGTCTTGGTGAAACGTCGGATCCCGTGTTTTCGGGACAGCTTCCCACAGCTGCCTTGCGGTATGTCCATTCTTCTGAAGAGGCAAGGTATTCTACTCTGCCTTTTCTTACCACAAAGAAGTATTCGACATTTCCGGGAGGAGAATAGTATCCGATAGCTTTGTAGAACTTTTCGGAATCAAAGGGAACTGCGACATTTGATTCGATGTCAGAGCTTATGATGAATGTGCCTCTTATATTCTCGCCGCTGTTTTCAAGGTCGTGGATAGCAGAGTTTGCAGCTTCGTAAAGCTTGCCCGCAATAGCGTTTGCGTCTTTCTGATTTATCCTTTTTTTATGCCCTGCGATCGACGGGATAAATACGACTGCGCAGGTTATAAGGATAAGGGTAAATATAACTATGACTATTGCTAAAGTCGGACTTTTGCTTCTTCTGAAGGTCTGACCGTAGTAAGGATATGCAGGGTTCGGGGAATATGGCTGCCTGTAAGGCTGACCGTAACCGTTGTACTGCTGCGGAGCGTTATTATAAGGTCTCTGAGCCTGCTGACCATAGCCGCTGTACTGCTGCTGCGGAGCGTTATTATAAGGTCTTTGGGTCTGCTGACCATAGCCGTTATACTGCTGCTGCGGAGCGTTATTATAAGGTCTTTGGGTCTGCTGACCGTAGCCGTTGTACTGCTGCTGCGGACCGTTATTATAAGGTCTCTGAGCCTGCTGACCGTAGCCGTTGTATTGCTGCGGAGTGTTATTTTCAGGTCTCTGAGCCTGCTGACCGTAGCCGCTGTACTGCTGCGGAGTGTTATTTTCAGGTCTCTGAGCCTGCTGACCGTAGCCGCTGTACTGCTGCTGCGGACTATTATTATAAGGTCTCTGAGGCTGCTGACCGTAGCCGTTATACTGCTGCTGCGGAGCGTTATTATAAGGTCTTTGGGTCTGCTGCCCGTAGCCGCTGTACTGCTGCTGAGGACTGTTATTTTCAGTTCTCTGAGCTTGCTGCCCGTAGCCGTTGTATTGCTGCTGAGTAGCGTTATTCTCAGGTCTCTGAGCCTGCTGACCGTAGCCGCTGTACTGCTGCTGAGGAGTGTTATTTTCAGATCCCTGAGGCTGCTGACCATAACCGCTGTCCTGCTGTTGCGGAGTGTTATTTTCAGATCCCTGAGGCTGCTGACCGTAGCCGCTGTACTGCTGCTGAGGAGCGTTATTCTCAGTTCCCTGAGGTTGCTGACCATAAACGCTGTCCTGCTGAGAAGCAGCCGGCTTTGGCACTTTTTTTGTATAGCAGTTACATTTTTCGCCGTATTGGATAACTCTTCCGCAGACCCAACAGTATGGCATTGTGATCACTCCTTGTTTATGTTCTGTGCAATATCATTATAACACAGAGCTGAAAGGTTTGCAACAGTATTTGATGTCATATTTGTCCCTGCGCGGACATATCCTTTAAGGACAAAGTCTGCGAAAGGGTGAAAATATGGGTCTGACAGAAAAGGAAGCAGCCGAAAGGCTGAGAGCCGAGGGTGAAAATGTCCTCGGCGAAGGCAGAAAAACAGGACCTCTGAGGATATTCCTCGGTCAGTTCAGAGATGTTATGGTAATGATACTTCTCGGAGCAACGGTGATATCTGTGCTGCTTGGCGAGATATCCGACGCTGTGACGATAATACTTATCGTACTGCTCAATGCAGTGCTTGGATTCGTGCAGGAGTACCGCACTGAGCATACTCTCGAAGCGCTCCGCTCCATGACCTCTCCCACAGCGAAGTGCTGGCGTGACGGGAAACTGACAGAAATAGCGGCTTCACGTCTTGTACGGGGGGATATAGTCGAGATAGAGGCAGGGGACAGGATACCTGCGGACTGCGCTGTCCTTAAAGCATCGGGATTTTTTTCCGATGAAGCTGTTCTCACAGGCGAGTCGGCGGCTGTGGAGAAATCGACAGGTCAGGAGGATGATACGGATAATTCCCCAAATAAGCCTAATATAGTCTATTGCGGAGCTTCCGCGGTGAGGGGAAGCTGCCGTGGAAGGGTCATAGCCACGGGCATGGATACCCAGATGGGAAAGATATCGGGAATGCTCAGGGATATCGACAAGGAGCCCACTCCTTTACAGAGACGGCTGGCTGAGCTCGGAAAGGCTGTGGCGGTGATATGTCTCGTGGTGTGCGCGGCAGTAGCCGGCGCAGGCATACTCCGGGGAGAGAACATCTTCGATATGCTCATGACGGGTATAACAATAGCAATTGCCGCTATACCAGAAGGACTTCCGGCGACAGTTACCATCGCCCTTGCGCTGGCTGTCAGCCGCATGATGAAGCAGAAAGCCCTTGTGAACAAGCTCCACAGCGTAGAGACACTGGGCTGCACCTCTGTGATATGCTCCGACAAGACCGGCACCATAACCGAGAACAGAATGACGGTCACGGAGCTTTCCACAGCCGATGAGGATTATTTTTTCAGCGGCATGGGCTACCGGGTCAGCGGAGCTGTCACCAAAGCCGGAGATATCGCCGTAAATCCTGTTACCGAAAAAGCTCTCACGGAAGCTCTCAGATGCGGAGTGCTCTGCTCCACCGCTGAGATAAGTACGCAGGAAGCTCCGAAAAGCCGCAACAGAGGCGCTCTTGCAGGTAAGGGAGAGTGGAGCGTCACAGGCGATCCCACGGAAGCCGCGCTGCTCATTGCGGCCGCAAAGGCAGGTATCACAAAGGACAGTCTTTCCGGAAGCTGCCATATTCTCGGAGAATATCCCTTTGACAGCGAGACCCGTTTTATGGCTGTACACTGCGGCTGCGGCAGCGATAAGAGGATATACTTCAAGGGCGCGGAGGAGGTCATTCTGCCGAGGTGCTCGATGTATATGAACGGCAGGGGAGAGAAGGTCCCTCTTACGGCGTCGTTCCGCAGAAAGCTCGAAGAAAAGGCGGCGGAGATGTCTGACAGGGCGCTGAGAGTTCTCGCACTGGCGGTATGCGGCTCGGAAAAGCTCGAACCATTGCGCGGAGACCTTGTTTTTCTCGGCTTCGCAGGCATGACCGACCCTCCCCGTGAGGAGGCAAAAGCCGCTATACGGCAGTGCGCGGCGGCTTCCGTAAAGACGGTGATGATAACGGGAGACCATAAAAATACCGCCGTGGCAGTTGCGAAAAAAGCAGGACTGCTCAAGGGCGGCATGGCTATAACAGGCGAGGAGCTGAATATGCTCTCTGATGAGGAGCTGGACCGTGATATCGGTAAATATACCGTGTTTGCCCGTGTGGAGCCCGTACACAAGCTGCGCATAGTACGGAGCTTTAAGCGCAGAGGTGAGATAGTCACCATGACAGGCGACGGCGTGAACGACGCTCCTGCGGTGAAGGAAGCAGATGTAGGCGTAGCTATGGGAGTTACGGGCACTGACGTCACAAAGCAGGCGGCTGACGTGATACTCATGGACGACAACCTCGCAACACTGGTGAACGCAGTGGAGCAGGGACGGTGCGTATACGCAAATATCCGCAAGTTCGTGCGGTATCTGCTCTCCTGCAATATAGGCGAGGTACTGACCATGTTCCTCGGTATAGTAATGGGTATGCCGATGATACTGCTGCCGGTGCAGATACTTCTCGTGAACCTTGTAACAGACGGACTTCCGGCGATAGCTCTTGGTATGGAGCCGCCGGAGGAGGGTATAATGAGCCGTCCGCCGAGGCGTTCCGGCGAGGGCTTTTTCTCAGGCGGACTTATGTGGAAGATAGTTATCCGCGGCATATTTATCGGACTTTCCACCCTTGCAAGCTTCACAACGGTCATGCGGCTCGGCGGTTCCGCGGAAGCCTGCCGCACCGCTGCGCTTATCACCCTTGTTGTGTCTCAGCTTATACACGTATTCGAGTGCCGTTCCGAGAGCCGTTCACTTTTCCGCATGAATCCTTTCGGCAATATTAAGCTTGTGGGAGCAGTGCTTATTTCGGGAGCTGTTCTTGCGGCAGCCGTTCTCGTACCGCAGCTTCAGATGGTGTTCAGTACGGTCACTCCAGACGCGGTACAGCTTATTATCGCACTGGGTTTCAGCGCAGCAGCACCGCTTGTCAGCTCTTTCCTGAACCGTTAGCTGTTAGCCCTTAGCCTGTAGAGGCGCACAGTGTGCGCCCGCGAATGTGAACCGCATAAATGTGCAGGGGCGGATATTATCCGCCCGTAAAATTATACTTCAAGTCCGAAGCTTATAGAAAGAGCAGTATTGACCTTATCCATAGAGTTAAGGTCCAGCTCTCCCATCTTGTCTTTCAGACGTTTTTTGTCTATGGTGCGTATCTGCTCCAGCAGCACTATACTGTCCTTTGCGAGACCACACTGCTCTGCCTGTACTTCTATATGCGTAGGCAGGCGGCTCTTGCCGCGCTGACTGGTTATCGCAGCGGCGATGACCGTGGGACTGTGCCTGTTCCCCACATCGTTCTGAACTATAAGTACAGGTCTGATACCGCCCTGTTCAGAGCCTACAACGGGACTGAGGTCGGCGTAATAAATTTCTCCTCTTCTGACGGACATGATGTTTTCTCCCGGTATATATAATGAATATGAACTGCTGTTCTTATTATTGCCTTTGAGACTGTGTTTATGCAGTCCCTTTTCATTATATGCTTACGGGAGGATTTCTGCCTATGCGCCTTTACTGAGGAGATTCAGAAAATACTTACCGTTCTTGTATGATGTTCGATATGCATTTTAAGCTCCGTACCTGACAGGAAGAAAAATGAATACGGCTCATAATCAGGGTCGTCGACAACTCTGAACGCAGTACCGGGTTCGGGAAGCTCTATTGTGAAGTCGGTATGGTCGTAAAAGCGGTAATTGTCAAGAAACAGCTTCTTTTTTTCGGGCGAGGATATGTCAAGCTTAAAGCACTGTCCGATATTTTCCGTTCTGTTTTGTACAGGGAATTCTATCACTGTACCGTCGTACATATCGGCTGATTTTTTTAGTGTCTCCATGCAGGGAGATTCCTTGCCTCCCATCATGAATCCGCCCGTCATATTGAAAAAGACGACAGCGTCCGAGCTGAGGATATTATCCTTTATGATACCGTATCTATCTGCCGCGCTGAGACTGGAAAAATTCATGAAACGTTCCTTGTATCCGGAAATATCGTCAATAGTGCATTTGATAGTGAGTATATTTTTCATTGTATCGCTCCTTTATCTGAAAGATCTTGAGTTGCGGATATTTTGTACACGGCAGGCGGGATCTCATTCTATCTCGGCTGCGAGGTCGGGGAATATGCCGAGACTGCGTTTGAGTATGCCGTTCATCATGGCAAGAGCTATGCCGTAGTTGGTGAATGGGACGTTCTGATCCTCTGCGGACTTCCGCCTGTAGACCATTTCACGCTCGTTCAGCATACAGCCGCCGCAGTGTATCACAAGGCTGTATTTCGACAGGTCCTCCGGGAACTCCCGTCCTGAGCTCAGCTCTATGTTCAGGGACTTGCCTGTGGTCCTTTTCAGCAGGGCAGGCAGCTTCACGCTGCCGATATCACCGCACTGGCGGTGGTGGGTGCAGCCCTCGGAGATAAGGACTGTGTCCCCGTCATTCAGTTTTTTTATGGCAGCCGCGCCCTTTACTGAGGTCTCAAGGAAGCCCTTGTACCGTGCCATAAGTATCGAAAATGAAGTGAGAGGAACGCTTTCCGGAACTATTCTGCTCACCACGGCGAAAGCCTGACTGTCGGTTATGACCAGTTTCGGTGGCGAACTCAGCTTTCCGAGAGTTTCCGCAAGCTGGAATTCCTTGGTGAATACCGCCATAGCGTCAGCGTCGAGGATATCCCGGAGAGTCTGTACCTGCGGAAGTATCATTCTTCCCTTTGGAGCAGCCGCGTCTATAGGAGTTACGAGCGCAAGCATATCCCCCGGACTTAGCATATCGCCGATGATTCGCTTTTCCTCGGCGGGGAGCTTTGCGAGAGCTGCGATACGCTCTTTCAGCTCATAGATGTTTTCACCTGTCAGTGCGCTGACTTCAAACTCATTGTCCTGACAGACCCGCTTTTCAGCTATATCGGACTTGTTGTATACAATAAGATATGGGATATCCTTTTCTTCAAAAATGCCGGTGAGCTGGCGCTCGGTGTCGGTAAGTCCCACAGTTCCGTCAACTACGAGGACAGCAAGGTCTGTGCGGTTGAGTATCTGCTTGGTCTTGCGCACTCTCATTTCGCCGAGAGAACCCTCGTCGTCAAAGCCGGGAGTGTCAATTATAACAACAGGCCCCAGCGGGAGAAGCTCCATAGCCTTGGTGACCGGGTCCGTGGTGGTGCCCTTGACGTCGGATACTACGGACAGCTCCTGACCCGTAACAGCGTTTACCACGCTGGATTTGCCTGCGTTTCTCCGTCCGAAGAAGCCGATGTGGATTCTCTCCGAGGAGGGTGTATCGTTTAAACTCATATTTATCATTCCTTTTCTGTAGGGGCAGATATTATCCCCCGAACTGTTAGCCATTAGCTTGTAGGGGCTGCCTATGGCAGTCCGTGCCTTACAATACAATTATGCTGAAACCATGTGCAGGAGCGGCGTTCCGCCGCCCGTAATACTCGCCGTTATTTTGCGGGCGAACGCTGTTCGCCCCTGCAATTACTTATTAAACGCGTACAATTTAAAAAAGCGGAGAACCTGGAGTTCTCCGCGTAAAAACATATTTGCGGCTTCTCAGAACTGGATCTGGTCAATAACACTTCTGAGCGCCTTTGCGCTCGCCTGGAGCTTGGCGATCTCCTCGTCGCTGAGCTTGGGAGAAACTTCTCTCTCAATGCCGTTGCTTCCGATAACGAAGGGAAGGCTGAGACATACGTCATTTATGCCGTATCTGCCGTTTATCATTGTTGATACCGTGATGATATTCTTTGAGTCACGGAGAACGGTGTCGCATATCTTGTTTACGGTCATCGCGATAGCGTAGAAGGTAGCGCCCTTTCTCTTGATCACTTCCGCGCCTGCGCCGCGGACTTCATTAATTATCTCTTCCTCGTCAAGATCGGCGTGATCCTGATCTGCGCAGTATTCATCCACAGGAACGCCTGCGATATTCATTATTGACCACGGAATGAAAGAAGAATCACCGTGCTCGCCGAATACATAAGCGTGTATGCTGTTGGGGCTGAGACCTACGTGATCCGCAATGATCGAACGGAGCCTTGAAGTGTCAAGAGCGGTACCCGAACCGATCACCTGATTGGGCTTTAGGTCAGTATATTTCAGGATAGTGTATGTAAGGACATCAACGGGATTGCTGACGACCACATATATAGCGTCGGGAGCATATTTTGCCACCTGTGGCATTACTTCCTTGATGATATTTACGTTTGTCTGAGCGAGGTCAAGACGTGTCTGACCGGGCTTTCTTGCGATACCGAGTGTTACAACGACGATATCAGAGTCCTTTGCGTCCTCGTAGCAGCCGTCGAATACCTCTACGTTCTCGCCGAATGAAACGCCCTGACGGATATCCATAGCTTCGCCCTTTGCCTTTGCCTTGTTGATATCAACGAGGACAATATCGGAGCAGGTGCCTGCCACAGCGAAAGTATAAGCAACAGAAGCGCCGACATTGCCTGCGCCGAGTATAGTTATCTTTGTACCGTTCTTTTCAGCCATAATATTTACCTCCATATATGTTGGACGGCTCTGCCATCTCTCTTTAACGCTTTGCAGAGCATTATGTACTTTTATTATAATGACTAAATGTGAAAATATCAAGAAAAAAAGCCTCGTTTGCGGAAAAATCGTAAATTCATACAAAACAGGTCCGGATTTAACACAGCTTTTTAACTCGAAGAATAATAACAGGAAGAACTGGCAGTACCAAAATATGTATGCAAAAGTGAATAATATGCGAAATAATATGAATATTTTTAAAAATAATGAATATTTATGCAAATGTACTTGACATTATTTTACTATGTAGTATAATAAATTTATATCGCTAATCTGCGCTGCCTTAAAGCGGCGATAATATTCAGGAGGTAATCACAATGGCTAACAAGAAGGATATAAAGAAGGTCGTACTCGCATATTCAGGCGGACTCGATACATCTATCATCATCCCGTGGCTCAAGGAAAACTACAATAACTGCGAGGTTATCGCTGTTTCCGGTGACGTAGGACAGGGCACGGAGCTTGACGGACTTGAGGAGAAGGCTATAAAGACAGGCGCTTCCAAGCTCATCATCGCCGATCTCAAGGAGGAGTTCATTCAGGACTACGTTTATCCTACAGTACAGGCAGGCGCTATCTATGAGAACAGATATATGCTCGGTACATCTTTCGCACGTCCGATCATCGCAAAGCGTATCGCTGAGATCGCTCTTGAGGAGGGCGCTGACGCTATCTGCCACGGCTGCACCGGAAAGGGCAACGATCAGGTAAGATTCGAGCTTGCTATCAAGGCTTTTGCTCCTGAAATGGCTATCATCGCTCCCTGGAGAGAATGGACCATCAAGAGCCGTGACGAGGAGATCGACTACGCAGAGGCTCATAACATTCCTCTGAAGATAAACAGAGAGACAAACTACTCAAAGGATAAGAATATATGGCACCTCTCTCACGAGGGTCTCGACCTTGAGGATCCCGCAAACGAGCCTCAGTACGAGAAGAAGGGCTTCCTTGAAATGGGCGTTTCACCTATCGACGCTCCCGACAAGCCCACATACATCACACTCCACTTCGAGAAGGGCGTTCCCACAATGCTGGACGGAAAGAAGATGAACGGCGTTGAAATGGTATCAGCTCTCAACAAGCTTGGCGGCGAGAACGGTATCGGTCTTGCAGACCTGGTTGAGAACCGTCTCGTTGGTATGAAGTCAAGAGGCGTATATGAAACTCCCGGCGGCGCTATCCTTTACCACGCTCACGAAGTTCTCGAAACTATCACTCTCGACAAGGAAACTGCACGTATCAAGCAGTACCTCAGCATAAAGTTCGCTGATATCGTATACAATGGTCAGTGGTACACTCCTCTCCGCGAGGCTCTCAGCGCTTTCGTAAGCAAGACTCAGGAGAGAGTTACAGGCGACGTAAAGCTCAAGCTCTACAAGGGCAATATCATCAATGCAGGCGTAACTTCACCGTACACTCTTTACGATGAGGAAGTTGCTACATTCGACGAGGACGAGGTTTACAACCAGGCTGACGCAGCAGGCTTCATCAACCTCTTCGGTCTCCCGATAAAGGTAAGAGCTCAGCTGGACAAGAAGCGCAATAATAAGTGATCATCTATGAAATTCGTAAGTATTATATTCATAATATGTGCACTGTTCGTTGTTTTTCTGATCGGAAGAGACGTGATATCCAATATCAGTCTTTTGGAAAGTGACAGGGAAACAGCTGTAAAGGGGCTGAAATATGATGCTGCTTATTTCATCGGTGCAGTGATTTTCGGAACATTCCTGTTTCTGAAGCTGAACGACAGCATATTCACATTCGGCTGATATCCGTCAGGGTCAAGGACCCAGTTTGCGGATAAACTTCCCTGACAGCATAGAAAACGGCTCAGAGAATAATGTATTAGTTTCAGGCAGGGGAGCCTTCTCCTGCCTGTTATGGTTTTTTGCTGCAAGGAGGATATATGGCGGATATTAGGCCCTTTACCATTGATGACTACGATAAGGTTTACGCACTGTGGCTTTCATGTGCAGGAATGGGACTGAACAATCTTGACGATTCAAGAGAGGGGATAGAGAAGTACCTCGCAAGGAATCCGGAGACCTGCTTCGTTGCAGAGGAAGACGGAAACATAGCCGGAGTTATCATTGCCGGCAACGACGGAAGAAGAGGATACATCTACCATACGGCTGTAAGCCCCGACTACAGACGCCGGGGGATAGGCTCGAAGCTCGTCAATGAGGCATTGAGAGCGCTGAAGGAGCTCGGTATAAACAAGGTAGCTCTGGTCGTATTTTCAAGAAATGAGAACGGCAATGCCTTTTGGGAGAAGGTAGGATTCAACGTAAGAGATGACCTGACATACAGGAACCGTTCCCTCGCAGATATCGTAAGAATAGACACGTAAAGGAGTAAAAGCAATGGCAGATATGATGTGGGCAGGCAGATTTTCAAAGCAGGTTGACGCAGGAGTCAACGCTTTCAATTCTTCAATTGCCTTTGACGGACGTATGTACCGTCACGATATACAGGGCAGTATCGCCCACGCCACAATGCTGGGAGACTGCGGCATAATCACAAAGGAGGACAGTCTTGAAATAATTGAGGGACTGAAGGGCATACTTGCCGATATCGACAGCGGAAAGCTGGAGCTCGACCCCAATGCGGAGGATATCCATATGTTCGTGGAGGCGGAGCTCACAAAGCGTCTCGGCGACGTTGGAAAGAGACTCCATACCTCACGTTCAAGAAACGATCAGGTGGCAGTCGATCTCAGACTTTACCTCAGGGACGAGATAGACGAGATCTACTCAATGGTGAAGGAGCTTGCAGTTACTCTCGTCAATATGGCTAAGGAGCACACCGGGACCATAATGCCCGGATATACCCATTTACAGCGTGCTCAGCCCATAACCCTCGCACATCACCTTATGGCTTATGTGTGGATGCTTCTCCGGGATATGGAAAGATTACAGGATACCGCAAGGAGAATGAACTACTGCCCTCTCGGCAGCGGCGCTCTTGCAGGTACGACATATAAAACAAACAGGAAGCAGACCTCGGAACTCCTTGGCTTTACGGCTCCTATGCCAAACAGCCTTGACGGAGTTGCGGACAGGGATTACTGCGTTGAACTGAACTGCGCTCTGTCGCTTCTCATGACACACCTTTCAAGATTTTCCGAGGAGATAATCCTCTGGTGCTCGTGGGAGTTCAAGTTCGTGGAGCTCGACGACGCATTCGCTACAGGCTCATCGATCATGCCTCAGAAGAAGAACCCGGACGTTACGGAGCTTATCCGCGGCAAGACAGGAAGAGTAAACGGCGACCTCATGACCCTGCTCACTATGATGAAAGGACTTCCCCTTGCATATAATAAGGATATGCAGGAGGACAAGGAGGCTATATTCGACGCCGTGGACAATGTAAAGCTCTGCGTTAAGACCTTTACTCCCATGCTCGCCACTATGCGTGTGCTCAAGGACAATATGAGGAACGCTGCCGCAAGAGGCTTCATAAACGCCACTGACTGCGCGGACTACCTCGTAAAAAAGGGTATGCCCTTCCGCGACGCCTACAAGATAACCGGAACTCTCGTTGCTCAGTGCATAGAGAAGGGTCTCACTCTCGAAACTATGCCTATCGAGGATTACAGAGCTATGACGGAGCTCTTTACCGAGGACGTATACGAGGCTATAAGTCTTGACACCTGCGTCCGTGAGCGCAAGTCCGAGGGCGGTCCCTCGCCTGACGCGGTAAAGGAACAGATAGCTCTTGCGGAAAAGGCACTGGGTATCTGATATGAAGAAAAAGGATATAAGCTTTATTTTAGGTCTTTCGATACTCATGGGTCTTATATGGGTGGTCGGAGAGGTTATAATGGGGCTCTGGCTCGCGGTAAGACCGGGTACTCATATAGTATGGTGCGCCGCTGTCGTTGTGATAACTCTTGCGATAAGCGTCTGGCACTCGATGATAGAGGATACCTCTGAACTTGAAGACCCGAAACAGCTTAAATACGAGCGCAAGGTCAACAAGCGCAGAAAATAGCCGTTAGCCATTGAAAGGGATTCCAAAGGGGTCACTACCCCTTTGGTCAGGTCAAGGGCTGACAGCCCTTGCGGGGTTCGGGGCAGAGCCCCGGATACGACAGGCGCTTCGCAAGGGGTGGATCCCCGAACAGTCCACCGGACTGTTCGGGGAGAGGGGACGCCTTGCAAGTGAAGGCGTCCCCTATGAAAGACACGAAAAACGGAGGAATAAAAATGTCAGTAAAAATCTACATAGACGGTCAGGAAGGAACGACAGGTCTTAAAATACAGGAGCGTTTCAAAGACAGGCACGACCTTGAGATCATGAAGATCAGCGAGGAGCTGAGAAAGGACCCTGCCGAGCGTGCAAGACTTATCAACAGCGCGGACTATGTATTCCTCTGCCTGCCGGACGCCGCTTCCATAGAGGCAGTATCCTTCATCGACAAGGATAACGACCATGTGCGTATAATAGACGCTTCCACAGCCCACCGCACAAATCCCGACTGGGCTTACGGCTTCCCGGAGCTTTCACCGGCTCACAGGAAAAAGATAGAGACCTCGAACAGAGTTGCTGTTCCGGGCTGCTACGCAAGCGGATTTGCTTCCATAGTATATCCGCTGGTGAATAACGGTATAATACCTGCGGACTATCCTGTGTTCGCCTACGCAACATCGGGCTACAGCGGAGCAGGCAAGAAGGCGATAGCAGTCTACGAGGGTGAGGACAAGCCCTTTGAGTTCAATAGTCCTCGTCAGTACGCACTCTCTCAGCAGCACAAGCATCTGCCGGAGATGAAAGCGGTATCGGGACTTACCTACACGCCTATGTTCAATCCTATGGTATGCGACTACTTCAGCGGAATGGTCGTGAGCGTACCCATACAGACAAGGACTCTTGACAGGAAGATCACAGCGCAGCAGGTGCATGAGATGTACGCAAAGCACTACGCGGGCGCAAACATGATAGAGGTAATGCCTCTTATGTCCGCTGAGGAGCAGAAGAGCTTCTTCCTTGCTTCAAATACACTGAGCGGACAGAACAAATTACAGGTTTTTGTTTTCGGCAATGACGAGCAGATACTCCTTTGCTCGCGCCTCGATAATTTAGGCAAGGGCGCAAGCGGAGCTGCGGTGCAGTGCCTTAACATAATGATGGGAATAGACGAAACAACAGGCCTTATATAACTAATGCAAGAAAAACGGGGGGAAGTAAAATGAGCAAGACACTTCGCGAGATATATGAATATGACCTTATCGAAGATGACGGTATAGATTATATCGTTGACGAATGGTTCAATACCATAATGGAAAAGACAAAGGATCAGCTGAATGTTTCTGACGTCAGCCGTATGCTCCGTCAGAAAATATGCTCCCGCGTTGCGATAAAGAGAGCTATAGAAATGCTGAGCGACGATCCTTTCGTAGGAGAGATGTTCGAGGGACAGCTCATGTTCAATCTGTATTCGGGCAAGGAAAAGTACCTGAAACTCTTTTATCCTCAGATGGGACCCGTTCTCGAAAAGGCAGGTCTTATGGCAAAGGCTCACAATTGGGCTTCCGATGAAGAGAAGAACGAATATATGGACATCATTGCAAAGTTCGCACAGAAGATCAAGGAGGAAACAGATGAAGCTTGTTGAACTTAAAGGAATAACATTCATAGAGGGCGGCGTTTGCGCCGCAAAGGGATTCAGGGCAAACGGAGTGCAGTGCGGACTTGCGCACAAGCCTCTCGGAGATGCGGCTGAGGAGAATGTTATCCCCGCAGCAAAGAAGAAAAACGACCTTGCGCTTATAGTTGCCGACAAGGAGTGCAGCGCAGCTGCCGTATATACCACAAATAAAGTCAAGGGAGCTCCCATACTCGTCACAAAGGAGCACCTGAGAAACGGAAAGGCAAGAACTGTTATCGTAAACTCCGTAAACGCAAATACCTGCAACCCCGACGGCGTTGAGAAGGCGACAAAAATGTGTCAGCTCGCTGCAAAGAGCCTCGGTATCGACGAAAACGACGTTATCGTAGCTTCCACGGGCGTTATAGGACAGGTGCTTCCCATAGAGCCTATCGAAAAGGCTATGGACGGTCTTGCAGAGGGACTTACCTATGACGGCAACAAGCGGGCTCTTGAAGCTATCATGACTACGGATACACAGGAAAAGGAAATAGCCGTACAATTCGAGCTTGGCGGAAAGACCTGCACCATGGGCGGTATGCTCAAGGGCAGCGGCATGATACACCCGAACATGGCGACCACTCTTACCTTCCTTACCACAGACGTGGATATAACTCCGGAAATGATGCAGCACGCCCTTGACGATATAATCAAGGTAACTCTCAACAGAGTAAGCGTTGACGGAGACACCTCCACAAACGATATGGTATGCATACTCGCTTCCGGCGAGGCAGGCAACAAGCCCATCACCGAGGAGGACGGAGAGTACGAGAAGTTCAGACACGCTCTCTACGGCATACTTATGAACCTTGCACGTAAAATGGCAAGGGACGGCGAGGGCGCTACAAAGCTTGTGGAGTGCGCCGTAAAGGGCGCTGAGAGCGACGAGATCGCAGAAAAGGTGGCAAAATCAGTTATAGGCTCCAGTCTTATAAAGGCTATGATATTCGGCGAAGACGCCAACGCAGGAAGAATATACTGCGCTGTTGGATATACCGACGCTTCATTTGACATTTCAAATGTCGATGTGGACATGGCTTCCGCAGGAGGCACTATCCCTCTCGGACGCAAGGGAAATGTCATCGAGTTCTCCGAGGAGCTGGCAAAGGAGATACTCAAGGAGGAAGAGGTACAGATACTCGTTTCTATGGGCGATGGCAAGGGCAGAGCTATCGCATGGGGCTGCGACCTTACCTATGACTACGTAAAGATCAACGGCGATTACAGAAGCTGATGATTCGCGGCTTTATATGCAGACAGGCGGAACGCTGTCAGGGCTGGTGAGATTATGTTTTTAATGAAAGGTATGAGCGTCGAGAAGGTGCAGAAAAAGTACCTTAAAAAAGACGAGCAGATCATCTGGAGCAAGGTGACAGATTACGTAAAGCTACACTGGGATTTTTCAATTGTTACTATCTGTTTCGGGCTGGTATTTATCTTTGCAGGAAATGTGTCGGTAATAACAGATGGAGTCAGCATTGAAAATCTCATGTTTGCTGCTGTTTTTTCTATTGCCGGGATAGTTATTATTCTGAGCACCCATGATGTGACGGGCTCGTACTTTATCACGAACAAGCGTGTGCTCATATTCAGCGAGAAGCTGTGCAGAAAGATAGAGTTCCGTGAAATATCCATGGTATATGTAAGTACAGAGAAGAAGACTGGCAGAGAATACATCACGCTGTGTATACAGCCTAAGGATACCAATGGGGGAAAAAATACATACTATCTCTGGGATATTGATGACGGCGTAAAGGTCGTCGATATCATACAAAAGCAGATGAAGCTCTGCGGCTCATAAGAAAAATCAGGATATACGATCAATGATTTGTTGGGGGGGATTTTATGTTCGGCAGAAAAAAATATGACAGCTACGATGATTATAATGAGAGAAATGCGGCAAAGTATGACGATGATTATATAGCTCCGTCTGATGAATACCGCAGGGAGTGTACCCACAGTCATGAGCAGACCTATGAGGATATGGACGATCTCTGGGAGTGCAGGCACAGTCATGAGCAGTCCTATCCGAACATAAACGAGATCAGGGAATGTGACCACAGTCACGAACAGACCTACGCCGACGCGGATACAGAGCAGAGACCTTATGATAACTATAACTCTATAGAGAGTATGTTTGAGGCTTATCTGGAGTCCAACGAGCATCTGCTGTGGGCAGGCGGTTCCGGCGATCCGGCAAAGCAGAATCCTGAGAGCATGAAAAAAGACAGCTCTCCGGGACTCACAATTCTGGTCATAGGTATAGTCCTGATGTTTACGTGTTTTGCAGCATTTATAGGATTAGCATTTATTGTAACAGGCATTGTATTACTGGTAATGAATATTGATCAGGGATTATACGCCGTGACCGACAAAAGAATTATGCAGTATACGTACGGTCAGTTTAAATCAGCCGGGCTTCAGCGTATAATTAGTACAAATGCGTCCATGAGCGGCAATAATACAGGGAAATTAACCATAAATCTGCGTGGTATGCTTGATTCCGCGGAAATCACCAGGTATAACCAGATCGACGGAGCAGGAAGAACCCTGATCGTAATAAAAAACATACAGGACCCGGTGCGTGTAAAGCAGATAATCGACGACGCCTGCGTAGGCGTACGGTGCAAAAATTATCAAAACCAAGGAAAGGGCTACTAAAGGTGGGGTATGTTCGGAAGGAAAAAAGATGAAGGAACTGACTGTTTCGGCAATAATGTCCACTACCCTCCAGGAAAGTCTGTATATGATATTAAACTAATGAAAGGTGAGCAGATACTTGTGTGTCAAGGACACCGGTATACACGACACCACTTTCCCTGGCAGAGATGAAAAGCACGAAAAAATAGGTAAAACAGTTCTAAAAATTGAAAAAAGAACTAAAATCATGTTTATTATAGGTGTTATTTTGTCGTTGTTTGGCACTAATGTGATATTTATACTTGGGGGAATGTTGATGACCTGGCCACATATACTGTTTCGTAATATTTCTTTCATCCTTGTAATGACAATTATTATAAAAGGACATATCAAAGCCTGTCGTATGGGGCTGAACTATTGCCTGACAGACAGAAGATTAATATCTTTTGGAGTTAATTACTGGCAGGAGATACCACTTGAAGATGTTGTAAGTGCAAATGCCGTTGCAGAAAATAATACAGGAAAACTTATCGTCAAAGCAATAATTGATGGAAACACAAAAAAGTGTGCAGATTATGTTTTCCCTGATGTGGAAGATCCTTGTCGGGTAAAGGAAATACTCGATCAGGCTATAGAAAAATGCAAGGCTTATGATTATCAAGTTTAAATAAAAGGAAGTTAAGGAAAAATGGAAAAGATATCAAACAATGAAAAGTCGCAGGTGCTTATTGACGCCCTGCCATACATACAGAAGTACAATAACAAGATACTCGTTATCAAGTACGGCGGAAACGCCATGACCAACAAGGAACTCAAGGACGCCGTAATGACGGATATCGTACTCCTTTCACTGGTAGGCGTAAAGGTAGTCCTTGTACACGGCGGCGGTCCGGAGATAAGCGATATGCTCAAAAAGCTCAACATAGAGAGCCGCTTTGTGAACGGTCTGAGATATACCGACGACGCTACGGTAGATGTGGTAAAGATGGTACTCTCCGGCAAGGTCAACAAGGAACTGGTGCAGCTCCTTGCGCAGCATAAGGGCAGCGCTGTGGGTCTCTGCGGTATCGACGGAGAAATGCTTGTAGCCGAAAAGAAAAAGACCGACGACGGTCAGGATCTCGGCTGGGTGGGCGAGATAACAAAGGTCAACACAAAGCCGATAACAGACGCCCTTGCAAACGGCAATATCCCGGTCATCGCAACAGTTGCCACAGACGCGGAGGGCAATACCTACAATATCAACGCGGATACAGCAGCCGCAAGAATAGCTGCTGAGCTTGGCGCCGAGAACCTTATCCTCATGACGGATATAGCAGGACTTCTCAGGGACAAGGACGACCCGTCAACTCTTATCCCGGAGGTCAACGTCAGCGAAGTGCCCTTCCTCAAGAGACAGGGCATAATCTCAGGCGGCATGATACCAAAGATAGACTGCTGCGTCGAGGCTGTCAGACGCGGCGTGAGAAAGACCGTTATCATCGACGGAAGAGTGCCTCATTCCATACTTATCGAGATACTTTCCAACGAAGGAATCGGTACGCAGTTTGTATGATAGAGTTACCGCTCGTAAAATAATTTACTTGTATACAAAAAATTTACTTATAAAAAATCTTAATTGATTGATTTTGACTGCCATTCGGCGCTATAATAATAGTGTGTCTGATAAGTCCGCGGCAGTCTGCCCCAAGGAGGACTTTTATATGAATACAATAGATAAATTCAATTCGCACGTTATGCAGTCCTACGGACGCTATCCCCTCGTTATGGAGCAGGGAAGCGGCAGACGCTGTAAGGACGAAAACGGCAAGGGATACATCGACTTAGGAAGCGGTATAGGTACAAACTCTCTCGGCTACTGTGATGAGAAATGGGCTGACGCTGTATGCACTCAGGTAAGGACCCTCCAGCACAGCTCGAATTACTACTACACTAAGGTGCAGGCTGATTTCGCGGAAAAGCTCTGCGATATCTCCGGATATAAGTCGGTATTTTTCTGCAACAGCGGCGCAGAAGCAAACGAGTGCGCCATAAAGGTGGCAAGGAAGTACAGCTTCGATAAATACGGCAAGGGCAGGCATACTATAATCACCCTTGTGAATTCCTTCCACGGCAGGACTATCGCTACTCTTTCCGCTACGGGTCAGGATGTGTTCCACAATTACTTCTTTCCGTTCGTGGAAGGTTTCGTGAACGTGAAGGCAAACGATATCGCAGACCTTGAAGCAAAGCTTCAGGATGATACGGTTTGCGCGGTAATGCTCGAATATGTACAGGGAGAGGGCGGCGTCAACGTTCTCGGTCAGGAATTTGTGGACGCTGTTTACGAACTGTGCGCAAAGAAGGATATACTCGTTATCGCCGACGAGGTACAGACCGGTGTCGGAAGGACGGGTAAATTCCTCGCGGGAGATCACTTTGGCAAAAAAGCTGATATCACCACGCTTGCAAAGGGTATCGCAGGCGGACTTCCCATGGGAGCCTGCCTTGTGAATGAGAAGTGCAGCGGAGTCCTCACAGCAGGTACTCACGGCTCGACCTTCGGCGGCAATCCCATTGCCTGTGCAGGCGGACTTGCGGTCCTCGACAGGATCGGAAGCGACGGTTTTCTTGAAGAGGTGAACAAGAAGAGCGAATTCATAAGGAGCGAGCTTGAAAAATGCAGCGAGGTCGATCACATAACAGGTATCGGTCTTATGGTGGGAATAAAGCTTAAAAGCAAGGACACCCACGATGTCGCACAGAAAGCTCTCGACAGGGGACTCCTCATTCTTACTGCCAAAGAGAAGGTAAGACTTCTTCCTCCGCTTACAATTTCTTATGACGAGCTGAAGGACGGACTGAAGATTCTGATAGAGATACTGGAGGAATGATTATGGAGTTTCAGGTGATCGGAAAGGGCGGCAAGTATACCGTTCAGGACAAAACTGGTCGTCTTATCTACAGTATAAAGAAAAAAGGCTTCGGAGCCCGCTATAATCTGATGGACGCAAGTAATTACAACCTCTATACTCTCGTTCAGACAGGCGACGCTAAGAGACCGTTCTTCACCATAATCCTCAATGACAATGTATTTATGTCAATGGAGTGTACATCTCTGTTCCTCAATCCTACTATCAAGGCAAAGAACAAGACCATGCGCTTTGAGATAACAAGCAAGGACAGAAAGAATTTTGAGATACTGCTCGATGACGCGAAGGTCGGAACGATACAGAGCCTTCTCGGAGTAAACGGAGAGATGCAGTACCACTTCGATGTGGAGAACAAAGCCTTTGACGACTATATATCGCTGTTCGCTGTGGCGATAGACAAGGCGTTCGGTGAAATGAACAAGTAATTAAGCGATTTTTGATTGGAAGGATAGATAATATGAAACACTTACTTAAAATGCTCGATCTCAGCACAGAGGAGATCATTGAGATACTCAACCTTGCTGACCAGCTCAAGTATGAGCTGAAGCACGGTATCCCGCACCCGCACCTCAAGGGCAAGACTCTCGGAATGATATTCCAGAAGTCCTCCACACGTACAAGAGTTTCGTTTGAGACAGGAATGTATCAGCTGGGCGGATATCCGTTGTTCCTCTCCTCTAACGACCTCCAGATAGGCCGCGGAGAGCCTGTGCAGGATACTGCGAGAGTTCTTTCACGCTACCTTGACGGCATAATGATACGTACCTTTGAGCAGAAGGAGGTCGAGGACCTTGCCGAGTACGGTTCTATACCGATAATCAACGGCCTTACGGACTTCTGTCACCCCTGTCAGGTGCTGGCTGACCTTATGACTATCCGTGAGTTCAAGGGCAGCTTCGACGGACTCAAAATGTGCTTTATCGGCGACGGAAACAATATGGCGAACTCTCTTATCGTAGGCTGCTTAAAGGTAGGTATGTCGGTGGCTATCGCTTGCCCCGACGACTATCAGCCGCCTAAGGAGATACTTGACTTTGCAAAGGGCTACGGTGATAAGTTCGAGATGACAAATTTACCGGCACAGGCTGCAAAGGGCGCAGATGTGCTCATCACAGACGTATGGGCTTCCATGGGTCAGGAGGGCGAAGCCGAGAAGCGCAGAAAGGCTTTCGCAGGCTATCAGATCAACGACGACCTCATGACAAAGGCAAATGCGGATGCGATAGTTCTTCACTGTCTCCCTGCACACCGCGAGGAGGAGATCACAGAGAAGGTATTCGAGGCTCACGCAGACGAGATATTTGAGGAAGCCGAGAACCGTCTCCACGCTCAGAAGGCGGTAATGGTAAAGCTGATGTCCTGATTTGGCTGTTGCCTTTAGCTGTTAGTCCTTAGGCTATGTACGACGAAATACAAAGGGAATGATATGAATAGTATATTATTGAAATTGTGTATTCTTGGCGGTGCCGCAATAATTGTAACACTAATTGTAATTGTAGTATTCATAATAATTAGCCATATAAATCCATTTACATATCCGGTAATTAAATATTCAATTGATATATCCGGACGCAAACAGCCTTCATATAAAGACTGTGTAGACCAATGGGTAATTGATAATAAAGATTATAATGCGGTAAACCATTATAATCATGTTATAAGTAAGTGGGATAACGATTGCAGGCGTATATTAGAAAAGACTCATCTTGGAAAAGAACGTAAGACACAGATATACAATAATATGAAAAATGCTGTTAATAGCAGTGAATATCCGATATATCAATATGTTTTCTTTCGCAGGCAAGTCAGGTATAAACAATCAAACTATAAAAAACAGGCTTATTCTGTTAATAATACTGAAGGCGTTTATAAACTGACATTAAAACAATTGCTTGAAATATATGATGAACTTGAAGAAATAGATTTTGAAACAACGCGACAAAAGTATTATGCCAAAAATCAAAGAAAGCTAATGACAAAGGAGCTAAGGCAGCTTATTATTAAACGCGATAATTATACTTGTCAAAAATGTGGCAAGTATATGCCCGATGAGGTAGGACTTCATGTTGATCATATAATTGCAATTAAAAATGGCGGCAAGACCGTTGAAAGCAATCTTCAAGTCCTTTGTGATAAATGCAATTATCGAAAAGGTTCAAAGAAACAAAATTAAGCGGACAGCATAAACTGTCCGCTTTTCTCATTGACAAACCCCCGAAAAAATGCTATTATGGCATACGAGGTGATAAAAATGTATTATCTGATACTTGCCTGTGTGGGTTTGGCGATAGCAATAGCAGGCGTTTTCTATCTTGCGAGACTGCTGTACCTGAAAAAGTACGGCGTACCGGCAAAGGCAGAGGTAATAGATGTGAAGGAGGTCCTGAAGAGAAAAGGAGGACTTTTCGGACATCTTATCGTAATTACCAAAAAGACGCTGAGCCATTATACGCACACGCTTAAATATGAGCTCGACGGCAGGAGCTATGAGGCTGACGACAGAGCAGACTATACCCAGCCGATGAAAGTGGGTTCCACTCATATTATCCTCTGCGATCCGAAGGATCCGGAAAGCTTCAAGTTTGAAGCAGATGTGCAGAAGCATATCACGATAGCCGCCGCACTGGTGGCAATGTCGCTTCTTTTTGCGGGAAGATTCTTTTACGCATACATCAAGTGAATTCAGTGGTGATAAGGTATAAAAAAGATAGAGGTATCCGGAGCTGTTGCGCTTGAAAGATGGTACGAGATAGGTATGTTTATAATATATAGGAGTAATGCTGCTTGCAGTGTCTCTGTTTGAGTCCGCGTGGAAGCCAATATGCGGACTTGCAATGGTGGTTCTCTTCATATATTTTATAATAGCTGTTGCAGTATCGCTTTCTCCGATGATAGTGATGTTTGACGAGCAGTGGCTGATGATGAAGCACGGTATATTCAGAAAAGATATCAGAATGGACAGTATTATCCGTGTGAGATATTATATAATGCTGCGAAAAAAGGGACGGACAGGTGCACGTTTCTATCATCTTGTAATGGAGATAGAATACAGAGGCGGCAGACAGGAGCTCACGGAGAGGATAACAAAAGAGGAGATAGAATACTGCAAGAGCGGTGAAGCGGATAAGGAGCTTTTTGTGCTTTACGATCATATAAAGGGGCTGTATCCGGATAAAGCTAAGGGCTACTGGGATTATTGCGGTATATGATATATAAATATAGGGCATAATGTATAAAAAGCCGCCGATTCAACGGCGATTATTTTAGTTGACAAACGCTGCGCAGCGTGATATAATAATTAAGTCGCCTGAGGACAACAGCCTTCGGGCAGACACGACAGCATCTTGAAAATTGAACAATGCGAAGGAAAAAAAGTAACGACCCTTGAGATTCCTTTTTGAAGCTGAGAGATCAGTGGAGAGAAGAAAAGGTCAAGAAAAGACTAAAAAATTACGCGAAAGTA
>JAEEGJ010008628.1_pt1 | contig 27943 bp, 22 predicted proteins | sample 8958761 | NCBI WGS metagenome assembly JAEEGJ01 (sample SAMN16246546, study PRJNA631951) | gut metagenome | biome: gut microbiome; feature: rumen; material: RS-attached | host: Bos | place: Iran: Karaj | collected 2018-10 | reverse complement strand
TCGTATTCTAATCTGCTAATCCACCAGTTATTATCTAGTTTGTTTACTTCAAAAGAACGTCTGTTAGTTTCCTGTAACTTTTGAATGTAGTCTTCACTAACACCGTTTTTCTGCACATCCTTAATAACTTCAATTACAGTATCAGCAAGCTCCTGTTCACGTTCCGGTTCGCAGCCAAAGTTTACAATAAATCTGTAGAAACGCTCAGGGTAACCGTCAATGTAACCGTTTACACCAATTCCGTAAGAACCACTCTTATCTTCGCGAATCACTTCACGCAGCTTAATGTCAAATAAAGCCTCAAGCTGATTCATAATGTCATCTTCGTAAAAACCTTCTTCCAAACCGGCAGAAGCAGGAAGCTTACCACCAAAGCTCATGTAAACCTGGCCCTGATTATCAAGACCTTTTTTTACAGTTGCCGACGGTTTGCCCTTAGGGAAATCCCAATATTTGTAAAATGTTTCTTCACGGTTAGCAGAAGTTTCAAGACTTCCAAAATACCAGCAGCACAAATCAATCAGAGCCTCTTCATCAAAATCACCAACAAAAATATAAGTAAAGTCAGCAGGATTTGCAAAACGTTCGTGATAAATCTTTTCGGCAGATTCTGGATTCATTTTTTTCAAAAGAGCCATATCAAATGGAGCCCAGAAAATACTGTTTCCGTAAAGAATCTCTTTTATCTTATCCTGGAACAAATCATTCGGCTGGAGCCCGTGATTCTTTGCCATAGTTTCTGCATTGCTCTTTACAACCTGCCAGCCTTCATCATTAAACTGAGTTTTTGTAAACATAAGATTTACAAGTTGCAGCAAGGCTTCTGTATCTTCCCAGCTTGCGTTACCAGAAAAAGTTTCTGTTGTATCTTTGATATTGAAGTTGAGACTAACTTGCTTTGAAGTAATTTTCTTAATCAGCTGATTATAAGACATTCCGTTCAAGCCAGAGGTTATTGCATAATTCAAACTCAATCTTGCAGAAGGTACATCTTTTTCATCAAGGTAGAACAAACCGCCTTTGCTTGTCAGTTTCATATAAACGGAGTTTGCTTCAAAATCGGTTTTCTTTGTGATGATGCGGATACCATTGTCGAGCAAATACTCGTTTACACCAAGCTCTGCAATTTCTTTTTTAGAAGTAACCTTTCCTTTTTTAGCAGGACGTTCCATCAACTCGCTGTCTTCAACATCATCAGCATAAGCAATAAGCACTTCGTTTTTGTAGTTCTTCCACAGCTGCATAATTTCATCATCATTTGGAATATCACTTGCAGTATCTTGAGATAAAATTAAGAACTGAGTACCGCGGTCTTGAATCATATTTTTTGCACAGGCATTAACTTCTTCAACAGTAATCTGCGGAATGAGCTTAGTATATAAATTGTAAAAATCATCGTTGGAAAGGTAAGTTTTGCCTAACAGCACATACTGAATTAAATTATCGGCAAGATCTACGGATGGGGTTTTATCTTTGTTAGTGTGATATAACTCCATTTGAGTTGTGTAATACTGTTTGAATCTTTCCAGCTCAGATTGTGTAATTCCGTGGAGCATAAAGCGGTCGTATTCATCAAAGAAAGTTTTTACAGACTGAACAAACATTCCATCCTTTGGGATAAAACCTAAATAATAGAAGGAAGCAAAATTTGTAATAGGAGTATCTCCAACACCAGCGGCAATCCAAGGAGCATCAGCTGTGTTTGTAATTTCAGAAAGGCGCTGGTCAAAAATAGAAGAAGCAATTTCCTGTATAAGAACTGAGCGGGCATCTTCTTCGGTTTTTCTTGGAGGAGTTGGATTACGTTCAAAAATATTGATAAGAGTGTATTTTTGTTCCGGGTCACTGATTCTTAAAATCTGCTTTTCCTTCTGCTGAGGAATTGGGAACTCCGGTATTGAAAGCTTTGAATTGTTCTTAGGAATTGCACCCATTATTTCTTTTATTTGAGCTTCAAGAAGAGAAGTGTCAGCATCACCAACTACAACAATTGACATTAAATCAGGGCGGTACCATTTATTGTAAAAGTCCAGAATCCTTTCGCGTGGAATCGTATTAACAATTTCCATTTGTCCAATTGGCAGACGATTTTCGAATATAGAATCTTTTAAAAGAAAGTGAATCTGCTTATCAGAAATCCTTCCCTGCAAGCCCTGGCGGAGTCTCCATTCTTCATTTACAACACCGCGCTCTTTTTCAATTTCTTCCGGTGGGAAGGTTACCGCACAGGCCCAGTCATGTAAAATAAGAAGTGCCTGCTCCAGCATGCTTGGATCATCTGCCGGAATCTCCAGCTTGTAAACTGTTTCTTCAAAAGAAGTATAAGCGTTCAAGTCTGCGCCAAAGTTCATACCGATTTTTTCAAAGTAATCTACAATTGCAGATTTTTCAAAATGCTCTGTGCCGTTAAAGGCAAGGTGTTCAATAAAATGTGCAACGCCCTGCTGGTCATCTTCTTCCATACAGGAACCGGCCTTTACAACAAGTCTCAAAACAATTCTGTTTTTTGGCTCCTCGTTGTGCAACACAAAATAATCCATTCCGTTTTCAAGGCTGCCACGAACAACCGCAGAATCAAACGTAAGCGGGGTGCCGGCATTTTCAGCCTTAGTTCCTTTTTCTTTTACGTCTGTAGATTTACAGCTGATTGTAGATAGTACAGTTCCAAGCACAAAGCCAGTAAACAGCAGTGACAGAATAAATGATTTTAAACTTGTCTTTGCGTACATTATGAAATCCTCCGAGATTGGACAAATGATGATGTAAATTGCACAACTTAAATTGCACAATAATTTTATTAAACCATTTTTTTAAATATTTGAAAACAGGAGTAAGTTTTGCCAGCGAAATGACAGAAATCTCAGAAGCTTATCCTGATGTATCTGATGCTACAGCAAATGTGTGAAAGTATATATCTTGTAGAACCTTATGCAATTCTTATGTTAGCTCGGAACCCAGCAATGAGTTCCGGGTTTTTTTATGGCTCTGGAGAAACAGTATAAAAGTTTTATTTTTTCAATGCTTTCATTTCCAAAAAGCCGGTGGTTTCTTTGGCCCAGCTGTATTGGCTCATAAACTCGCCGGAAAAGCTTTTTAAGGCAGATTTGTTGCCGGTAAGAAAATCGTAGTAGTCGCATCTAACAGCTTCCGGGTTGATACGGAAATTGTTGTATTCAGTTATAAAAAAGTTTTGTATTTCAAGTTCATCAAAAGTATGTTTTATATCAGAAATTAAATTACGAAGATTAGCACCATTATGGGAAGAATCCGCCTGATCTCCATAGAGTACAGAAATAAGTTCCTTGGTCTGCACTGAACTTCCGTTTTTATAAATAAGATAAGCAACCAGCTCGTTTGATTTTATTCTTTTGAACTTAACAACTTTTCCTTCAAAAAATAACGTAAAGTTTCCAAAGGTTTTTGCTTCAAGATTATGTTTTTGTTTTTGGAGCATCAGAATATCTTTTTTTTGTGTAAACCGTCTGTAAAGCGAAAATCCATGCAAAAGAATTGTTACAAGAATTGTATCCAGCAAACCTGTAACTCCAAAGTCCACATAAACGTAAGGAATTAGAAAAGCAAGTCCTATCACAATTATTATAAAGTAGATTATTGGAGAAAAAGTAAAAGCCATTAAAGCTATGATGTCTGTAATACAATAAGTAAGAACAGCGGTAAACGGATGACCAATGAAATAACAATTATAAATGGCAGCAGATATTCCCGTGCATAAAAGAACATAAAATGGAATTGTTTTTAAAACATAGGCTTTTTCGCGGTCAACGTTCTTAACCCATCTGGAGTAAAAAAACATTGCGATACTTAGAAGCGTAAAAACTCCAAAATAAATAATTGACGTAATATAATCCTGCAAGTTATTAAAATGAAAAGCAAAAATATAGATTAAATTGCCCAAACCAAAAATAAACAGTAAAGAACAGGCAACAATAAGATGGAGACGGTTAGCTTCTGCTAAATCTGCAAGGTCTGAATGCGAAATATAATAACGTTTTTTATAAAGTTCAATCAGGTTTACCATATGTTGCCTGCAAGAAAATAATAAAAAAAGTGTATCACAGTTTACAGAAAATCAACAGCATACAAAGTATTTCTCCCTCGAAAAATCCTAAAAAGTGTGGTATAATAACAAATTATTATAAAAACATTTGCAGAGGTTTTATCATGGAAAATAATTCAAAATCAGAAAACAAAAAAGAACGCAACTCCTTTACCGGCTCGCTGGGCTTTGTTCTGGCGGCGGCAGGAAGTGCAGTTGGATTGGGAAATATCTGGAGGTTTCCGTATTGTGCAGCAAAGGATGGCGGCGGATTGTTTCTGCTTGTCTACCTGGTATTTGCGCTTACATTCGGATTTACGCTTTTAATTACAGAAGTTGCCCTTGGAAGAAAAACTCAGCAGGGACCGCTCACCGCATACCGTGAACTTCAGCCAAAATGGAAGTGGCTCGGTATTTTTTCTTTTGTCGTACCTTTTATAATTTATCCATATTACTGCGTAATCGGCGGCTGGGTAATTAAATATATGTTCACATATATGATTGGAAAAGGCTCTCTGGCTGTTCAGGATGGATTTTTCAACAGCTTTATTTCGGGCAGCTGGCAGCCAATTTTATTTACCTTCCTTTTTGCAGGTGCGTGCTTCTACATAGTATACAAAGGCGTTGAAGATGGAATAGAAAAGTTTTCAAAGATTCTCATGCCTATTCTTGCAGTAATCGTTATTTTTATTTCGTTCTACGCACTTTTCCTCAAGTTTACCGACTCAGACGGCGTTACCAGAACTGGTTTGCAGGGCGCAAAAATCTACCTTATTCCAAACTTCAAAGGCTTAACCTTCCGCGGTTTTCTGCACATCTGCCTTGATGCAATAGGCCAACTTTTCTATTCACTCAGCATAGCTATGGGAATAATGATTGCTTATGGCTCTTATATGAAAAAAGAAGTTAATCTTGAAAAATCGGTTAATCAGATTATTGCGTTCGACACCGGAATTGCATTCCTTGCCGGTCTTATGATTATTCCAACAGTTTTTGTTTTCTCAGACGTTGATGGACTTAAAACAGCCGGTACAAGCCTTATTTTCGTTGCTCTCCCTAAGATTTTCAATTCTCTCGGCATTTTTGGCTATATTCTTGGTGCGCTTTTCTTTGTAATGGTTTTATTTGCCGCAATAACTTCTGCAGTTTCAATTCTCGAAGCAATTACCGCAAGTTATATTGATAAATACGGCTGGTCCCGCAAAAAGTCTGTTCTTATTCTGGGAGCTGCAACGTTTGTAGTTTCTATAATTGTATGCCTTGGTTATAATGTCTGGGTATTTAAATTGAAACTTCCAAACGGTTCTGTTGGTCAGATTCTTGATGTGCTTGATTATGGGGCCAACAATGTTCTTATGCCTCTTATTGGTATTCTTACCTGTATTCTAATCGGCTGGGTTTGCAAACCTCAAACCATTTTAGACGAAATTACCCTGAACGGCGAAAAGTTCAACCGCGCAGGGCTTTACAAAGTGATGATAAAGTTTATTGCACCCGTTTTATTGTTTGTAATTTTACTGACAGGTTTGGGCATTTTATAAAATGAAATGGGCAGTTTTGCTAATGCAAAACTGCCAGCGAAAGCAGTTATAATGTTTGTTACCGAACAGCAGAAGCTTTCGCTATGACCAGAACAAGTCGTTGAGCGTAACCCCCAGCGCTTTGCAAATTGCAATGCACAAATTGATAGTAGGATTATAATCTCCCTGCTCAATTGCATTTATAGTCTGGCGGCTTACGTTCACGGCTTTTGCCAAATCTTCCTGCGACATATCCTTTAACGCCCGCGCCGCCTTAAGCTTTAAGTTTTTCATTCGCCCTCCGAAACTCTTGTTCCACCTGCAACAGCTGCATCTTCAGCCGCAAGCTTCTTTTCCTTAAAATGCTCTACAATCACTTTTGCAATTATATTCAAAAACGTGATGATAAGGAATGCACAGGCAATTAAACTTATATTATTTCTGTTCTGAATAAATGCAACTACATTCAAAATCAGCGCCAGCACACCAAAAATAAAAAATCTTTTTTTGTTTTCGCCCATCTGGAAGTACGCATCACGCCAGATACACACAAGTACAAAAACCAGAAGCGGAACAAGCAGCACCATAAGGTAAATATAAGCCTGTTCAATCTTCGCAGTCACTCCATAAACATCAAGGAACATGGCCAGAAGGGTACAAATCACATAAGCTATAAAGCCAATCTTAAACGCCCTTCCGCGTTCCTTCTGCTGACGTTCATCATACTTTCCCTTATTCTCCTTGTGAATCAGCTTACCAATTAAGATTCCAATTGCTACACAAACAAATACAGCCACAATTCCTACTGCAAATCCTTTCAAATATTCTGAAGACATAACGCTTCCTCCTTAAAAATGTTTTGCTAAGGCTCTTGCTTCGCCTTACTTTATGTCAAATATATATTACATTTTGTATTATGTCAAGTATATTTTACAAATTGTATGTTTTTTTTATGATTTTTATGTGATTTTTTATGCAACTTAATTATGCTTGATTTTTCAAATAATTGCTTTATCATTATGTATATAAAAAAGTGTTATTTGTGGAGGAAGTTTATGAAAAAAACAGGACTTTCATTTATCTGTTGTTTGCTAGTTTCTGGAGCTTTATTTTTGTCTTGCGAAGTAGAAACAGTCAGATGTTATGGAAATGTTTTTACTTACGAAGATTTTTTGGAATACAAAAACAATTGGGTAGAACCTCAAAATTATACATTTTATTATCAGTATTCTATGGGAGATTCTGGTATTTTTGTGGATTGTGTTTCAATTATTACCGATGGAAATGCTGTAAGCACGCCAGACTACCGTTATTATGAAAAAGATTACAGTTACGGAGACATTCGTTTTAATACCATAGCTCAACTGTATGATTATTTTGATAAACTTTGGAAAGAAACACCTGAACCAACGAAAAAAAATCATTATCTTTCATATGATGGGTCATTTAAGGAAAAAGATGGGGTAGTTTATCCCGAAACTCTTTCACAAACTTGGGGAATACATAATATGGGTGGATATGGAGGAGAAGACTTTTACGTAAAAGATTTCACTCTTGAAAACCACAAAACGTTCTTACAAAAAAAAGAAGCATGGAAAGAACCGAATCAGCCTTATTCTTTTTCCTATTGGATTTATCGAAATGACGAAAACGGTAAAGGAACTTATTCGATTAGTGTCAATGTAACTGTTGATGCAGAAGGTAACGGACATTCAGATATTGCTACACAGGAAGAAAATAAAGCATTCTTTAAAGAATATGGAGAATCCCTTGCAGAAGATTATAAATTGCTTTCAATAGACGAAGTATTTGAGTTTATAGAAAAGTATTGGTCAATGCAGGAAGAAAAATGTAATTCAAGCGAAATATATGGAATTATACCAATATTTGAAGCAAAAGATTCTTACAAAACTTATAAAATTCCATTGAATTTTGATTGTAAAAGTTTTTTCAAAAAAAATAATCCAAATTTTAAACCAGAAGACAGTGAAATAGCAAAAAGATTTGGCATAAGCGTATTTGATTTTACATTATCAAATTAACCAGTTTTAAAGCGAAAGTGTCCGCAGTTGACCAAACTTCAATAAAACTTTAATATTTCAGTATGGATAAACGAAACGAACGTCTTGCAGAGTTTCTGGATAGTGATACAATCAAAGCTCTCTCTGATTTTGTAAATAAAGACAAAGGCTTCGAAAAACCTGCGGATGTGATTGCAGCAGCTTTTGGAGCAAGCAAAAACTTTTCAAAAATGGATGATGAGCGGGTTAAGAAATTAGTTTCGAGCTTTAAGAACAATCTTACACTTCTTATACAGAAAACTTGGGTTGAAAAATCAGACATAGAATTAAAAGACCAGCTTTTGTATCAGCTTGATATTTTCCTGGGTAACGAAAAGTGGAAAGACAATTACATTCTCTTCCTTCAGATGATTAACCAGGGCGTTGAGCTTATGTTTGGTCAGAAGCCGGAATCACCGGAGTTTGCAGAATATTCACTTCGCATCGATCCTGAGTTTGGTATTTTCTGGTGGTATATTTCAAACCTCCCCCCCAAAGCAGACTGGTCAGAAGAAAAATGCCGGTTAGCTATGATGTTGGGAATGTTTTTCTTAGCAAATTATTAGCGTTGATTTTCGTTATTGGAGCAGATTCAATATTTGAACGAATTATAGAAGCCGGGACTTACAAGAGTTCTGGCTTTTTTTATGGAGTATTACATGGATATAAAGTTAATCACAGACAATCTTCGTAAGGGAAGCGAAAAGCTTGCAATACAGACAGCAGCTCAGAAAAACGAGGCCCTTAAGGCGGTTGCAGAAGCCTTGGATAAAAACCGTGCTTCCATCATCACAGAAAATAAAAAGGACCTTGAAGCCGGACGTGCAGGTGGAATGACAGAATCTCTCCTGGACCGCCTTACCCTTACAGATTCTCGCCTCGATGGAATTATTGACAGTATTAAAACAATCATAAATCAGACAGACCCTATTGGCGAAGAAGTTGCAGGCTGGACAACTCCAAACGGAATGCTTATCCGCCAGGTTCGCGTGCCTCTTGGTGTTGCGGCAATCATTTACGAAAGCCGCCCGAATGTTACAGTTGATGCGTTCAGCCTTGCTTATAAAAGTGCAAACGCAATTCTGCTTCGCGGTTCTTCTTCTGCTTATCGTTCAAATAAAGAAATTGTCCGTATAATTAAGGAAGCTCTGGCTGGCGTTGAAGGCGGAGTTCCGGAGGCGATTGAGCTTGTAGAAGTTCGCGAGCATGACCACAGTGATGTTGACCAGATTTTGAATGCAGTTGGAATGATTGATGTTTGTCTTCCACGTGGCAGCGGTAAAAAGCTGATTCAGCACGTTGTTCAGAATGCAAGGATTCCTGTAATAGAAACAGGCAGCGGTGTTTGTCATATTTTTGTTGATGAATCTGCCGATCTGCAGATGGCCTGCCGCATTGCCGAAAATGCCAAGATTCAGCGTCCGAGTGTCTGCAATGCAATTGAAGGAATTGTTGTTCATAAAAATATTGCCGCAGACTTTTTGCCGATGCTTGAAAAAACTTTCAATGGCCGCGTAAAGCTTCATGCCGACGAACAATCCATCAAATATCTTAAAACTGCAATTCCTGCTACTGAAGAAGATTTTGATACCGAATATCTTGATTACGAATGTTGCATTAAAGTTGTAGAAAATGTTGATGAAGCAATTGCTTTTATAAATGCGCACAACACCAAACACAGCGAAAGTATTATTACCGAAAGCCGCACCAATGCAAAGCTCTTCCAGTCTAAGGTTGATGCAAGCTGCGTTTACGTAAATGCCAGCACCCGCTTTACCGATGGCGGAGAGTTTGGTTTTGGTGCCGAGCTTGGAATAAGCACCCAGAAGCTTCATGTTCGTGGCCCAATGGGAATAAAGGCTTTAACCACAACCAAGTTCCTTATTGATGGCGATGGACAAATCAGGTAGGAGTAGATGATGAACTATATCAGCGAAGCATTAAAAGATGCACGGAAAATTGTAATAAAAATTGGCTCAAATACTTTGTCTAAACCGGACGGTACACAGAACACAGATTTTATGCAGGATTTTGCACGCCAGTGTGCAACGCTCATAAAGCAGGGCAAGCAGATTGTTCTTGTTTCTTCCGGGGCGCAGGTTGCAGGTGTTTCTACTACAAAAGAGTGGGCAAGAAAAAAGGATGTTCATTATCGTCAGGCACTCTGTTCAATCGGGCAGGTTGAGCTTATGCACCAGTGGCGCAAGGCTTTCCAGCAGCAGGGCATACACATTGGTCAGCTGCTCCTTACAAAAGATGATTTTGAAAACGAACACCGAAGCCTTAATATCCGCAACACACTTTTCACACTTGTTGACGAAGGCGTTGTACCAATCATCAACGAAAACGACAGTGTAAGCTTTGACGAAATTAAAATCGGTGATAACGATAACCTTTCGGCACTTACTGCAATTCTCTGGTCTGCAGATCTGCTTATTCTGTTCAGTGATGTTGACGGCGTTTATTCAGATAATCCTAAAACAAATCCAGATGCAAAGCTTATAGAAACCGTACCTTCAATTCCTGAGCTCCGCAAAGCAATCACAATAGAAGGCCTGAGCGACTTTGGTACCGGTGGAATGGAAACAAAAATCCAGGCTGCCGAAAAAACAACCGTTTACGGTATTCAGATGCTTCTTGCTAAAGGCGACAAAGAAAATGCATTGCTCAGCCTTACAGAAGGCGAAGGCCGCGGAACATTATTTTTAGTATAAAAGTTTCGCGTTTCCAGTTTTTAGTGTTATATTATAAGTATGAACAAATCAGATTTATCTCGTAATTATTTTATGCTCGACGGCAGATTTGCCCGCAAAGGCTATGACTGGTGGTGGCACAATTTTACCGGAGTTAACGAAAAGACTGGTGAAGAACGCACATTCTTTATTGAATATTTTACGTGTAATCCTGCACTTGCAAATCAGGTTTCTACTCCCGAGCCAGTTTTAGGTCAGCGTCCTGCTAACCGCGAAAAAGGATTAAAACCAAGCTATGTAATGGTAAAGTGCGGCTGGTGGGGTGAGAATGCAACACAGCTTCACCGTTTTTATGCCTGGAATGATACTTCAATTTCCTGCGATGAATCGGGTTATCATCTTACAGCGGGAAACGAAAGCTATATAATCTGTTCTGCCTGCGAAACCGAATTAAAGGGCTCTGTTAGTATAGACAAACAAGTTGTAAAAGATCATCCGGAATGGATGTGTGATTCGGGTTCAATGAGCTGGAATATAAAGGTTGAAAAAAAGGTTGCATTTAATGTAGGCTATGGTGCCGGTTCACTTTTCCGTAAGCTTAAAGCCTTTGAAATGTACTGGCATGCAGAAGGAATGAAAACCTTATATTCTGGAACTGTAATTGCTGATGGTGAGACTTACATTATAACTAACGAACGTTCGTTTGGTTATGCAGACAAAAACTGGGGTGCCGATTTTACTTCTCCTTGGGTCTGGCTTTCTTCCTGTGATATAACAAGTAAGAAAACAGATAAAAGACTTGAAGATTCTGTTTTTGATATTGGCGGTGGTCGGCCAAAGGTTTTTGGAATTGCATTGAACCGCAAGCTTTTGAGTGACTTCTGGTACGAAGGAAAATCTTATGAGTTTAATTTTTCTAAGTTCTGGACCTTCTGTCGGACTAAGTTTGATTGCCACGAAACAGAAGATAAAATCATATGGTATGTAAGGCAGGAAACTACTACAGCTGTAATGGAAACTTCCGTTGAGTGTGATAAATCAAAAATGCTTCTTGTAAACTATGAGTCACCGGATGGTCAGAAACGTCATAACAGATTGTGGAATGGTGGAACAGGTACAGGTACAGTAAAGCTTTATCGTAAGCATGGCTTGCAGGGAAGACTTTTTGGTTCAGCAAAAAAAATTGAACTTATAGATGAAATCGAAGCTCGCCATATTGGTTGCGAATGGGGAGAATACACAAAATAAAACAGGATTAAGTAAGATGACACTAACACCACTTCAAAACGAAATACAGCTTGCCCTTACAAAGCTTGGAGATCGCAGCAGATTTTCCGAAGCAATTCTTGCTAAAACTATACGCGAAAAATGCAAAATTGAAGGCAAGAAAAAAGCAGGAATTACACTTACAGATTTAGAAAAAGCAGCTGCATTTCTGGAAGAAACAACTGGTGCTCAGTATTCCTTTATGCTCAACAGTGCCAACGACCTGCTGATTGAAAAAACTGAAAACAAGCGTTTACTCGAAGGAGAAGTACGCCAGCGAAGGCTTAAAAGCGAAAAGGCAATGAGTGTTTTTACCAATTCCGATGTTACAGAAAAAACAAAAATGCCAAAACCTCAGGCCAGGACTGTAAGGAAATCAATTAACATTTATTCCGATTTTGAAGATTTGGAATAGAGTGTAAAATATGACATGTTTGTGTCATATTTTGTATGATATATTATAACCATGCATTTTATAGACGCTAAGACAATTCTAACTCCTCGAAGCATGAACATTTACAGGGGCTGTTCTCATGGCTGTATTTATTGTGATTCGCGCAGTAAGTGCTATCAGTTTACGCATGAGTTTGAAGACATAGAAGTTAAGCGTAATGCACCGCAACTGTTAGAAGATGCTCTACGCCGAAAACGACGTCGCTGTATGATTGGAACAGGTTCTATGGGCGACCCGTATATTCCGATAGAAAAAGAACTTTGCCTTATGCGTCAGTGCCTTGAAATTATTGAACGCCGTAACTTTGGTGCAACACTCATTACAAAATCAGATTTAGTTTTACGCGACCTTGATTTGTTAGACAAGATTAACAAAAAAACAAAAGCAGTAGTTCAGATGACTCTCACCACAGCAGATGATAATCTTTGCAGAATGATTGAACCCGGAGTTTGCACTACAAGCCGCCGCTTTGAAGTTTTGTGTGAATGTAAGAAGCTTGGAATACCAACCGTTGTATGGTTCAGTCCACTGCTTCCATTTATAAATGACACTGAAGAAAACATAAAAGGTATTGTAGATTTATGCGTACAGGCTGGAGTAAAGGCAATCTTATGTTTTGGAATCGGCCTTACCCTACGTGAAGGAAACCGTGAATACTTTTATGATGCTTTGGATAAACTTGCACAAAGTGATTCCCGTTTTGCTGGAATGAAAGAACGCTATATAAAAAAGTATGGTTACAGGTATGAAGTTTCAAGTCCTCATGGAAGAAAATTATATTATCTGCTTTTAGAATTATGTAAGCAAAATGGAATAATGTTTGGAACCGATTCAATTTTCAAATGGATAGAAGAGTTTCCGCAGGATAGTCTGCAGCCCGGTCTTTTTGATTGATAATCTATTGTTATTATTTTTAATTAACCCATAAATCTAGTATGCAAAAAACAGTTAAAGTGTTAATCTCTAAATATGGATTGGCATACGGCAACATTAGAAGAATTGTCGGTTTTGCAAAAGTGTGCACTTAACAACAATTTTTTTGCAAACAACTACAGTGCTGTTAATACTATTTTGTATTCAAAAAAATACAAAGCGCTGATTGCAATAGAAAACGGCTGGTTTTTCGAAAAATACTGTGACGGTGAAAAAAGTATTTTCGGCTTTCCTCATAACCTGAATGGTGACAAATCAAACATAAAAGCAGCAATTCAAGAACTGGTAAAATCAGCAGTGCAGGAAAATAAGTCAAATACGTGTATTTTCAAAAATATCGCCTCAGAAGAAAAAGATATTATCAATTCACTTTTTGATGCTGTAAAAATCCAAGCTACTCCGTCATACAGCGATTATATTTATCTTACAGAAAATCTGAGCACATTGCCCGGAGCCAGATACAGCAAAAAAAGAAATCACCTTAATCAGTTTAAGAAAAAACACCCGGATGTTAAGTTTGAATTGTTAGACGAGCATAACATAAAGTACGCTTATGAAATTGAAGAAAAATGGCTTCTGGAAAATACTCTGGAAAATCAGGACGCTGAAACAGATGATAGTCAGGACTTACAGCAGGAACAGAAAATAATTCAAACTGCCCTGGATAATTTTGAATATTTTTCAAAACACGCAGACATGAAGGGCGGAATCCTTTTTGTAGAAAATGAACCAGTTGCCTTCTGCCTTTCAAGCACACTGAGTAATTCAGTTACCGATATCCATTTTGAAAAATGTCTTTCACCGTTTGCAAAAGATGGCGGTTATGCAGTTATAAACAACGAGTTTGCAAAAACAGTTTCTACAAAATACATTAACCGCGAAGAAGATTTGGGAATAGAAGGTTTACGAAAAGCAAAACGTTCTTACTATCCAGAAATCTTTTTAGAGAAGTTTGATGTTGAAATAAAGCTTTAGAGATTGCCGAGTCGGGCACGACAATGACATCTTAACCAATAAGGCTCTTCTGCTTTTTGCTTACCGGTTCGCAGGTTAAATCAATACCGAGCTTTTTGAAAATCTTTCGGTCAACTTCGCTGAGCATTACAGTTGTATGAACCTGGCAGCCTTTCAGATTTGGCAGTTGCTCAACAGCTTTACGGCAATTTTCATCATTCAAAGAAAGCATGGCAAGAGCAACAAGTACCTCATCAGTATGGAGGCGGGGATTATTTCCCTTAAGATAATTAACTTTCATATTCTGAATAGGCTCAATCATTTCGGCCGGGATAAGCTTAAGCTTGTGGTCTAATCCTGCAAGATGCTTTGTAGCGTGCAGAAGAAGTGCGGCACTTGTTCCAAGCAAATCAGAAGTTTCAGATGTGATGATGGTACCATCGGCAAGTTCAATTGCGGCAGAAGGAACCTTAGATTTTGCAGCGCGTTCTTTAGCGGCAACAGTTACCTTTCGCAAGTCTGTAGAAATCTTTGCCTGCTGCATCAAAAGCTCAATCTTGTTAACTTCTTCTTCAGTTGCATTTCCTTCAACATAGCGGTTCAACGAAGTATAGTAGCGGCGTATAATTTCCTGATTACTTGCATCACAGCATGCTTCATCATCATAGATACAATAGCCTGCCATATTAACGCCCATATCTGTTGGCGACTTATATGGATTTTTGCCTGGTCCGTAAATGCCTTCGAAAAGTGCATTAAGTACAGGGAAGATTTCTATATCACGGTTGTAGTTAACTGTTGTTTCGCCGTATGCTTCCAGATGGAAAGGGTCAATCATATTAACGTCAGCCAGGTCAGCTGTGGCGGCTTCGTAGGCAAGGTTTACAGGGTGCTTGAGCGGCAGATTCCAGATAGGGAAGGTTTCAAACTTAGCATAACCTGCTTTAATTCCACGTTTATTTTCGTGATAAAGCTGGCTCAAACAGGTTGCCATTTTGCCGCTTCCAGGGCCTGGTGCTGTAACAACAACAAGAGGGCGTGTGGTTTCTATATAATCATTTTTTCCAAAGCCTTCGTCGCTGTCAATCAAAGGTACGTTAGAAGGGTAGCCTTCAATCGTATAATGATAGTACGTCTTGATATTCATTCGCTTGAGCTTATTGCGGAAAGCCTTTGCAGATTCCTGTCCCTTATAGTGAGTGATTACAACACTTCCAACCATAAGGCCACGGTTCTGGAACTCATCGCGCAGACGCAAAACATCCTTATCGTAAGTAATTCCAAGGTCACCGCGAACTTTGTTTTTCTCAATATCAACTGCGCTAATTACGATGATGATTTCTGCAACATCTGCAAGCTGCATGAGAAGCTGTAATTTACTGTCGGGCTGGAATCCTGGAAGAACTCTGGAGGCGTGGTAATCGTCAAAAAGCTTGCCTCCAAATTCCAGATAAAGCTTATCGCCAAAGTGGGCGATCCGTTCCTTAATGTGCTCTGATTGAATTTTTAAATACTTATCATTATCAAATCCGTTTTTCATACGGAAATTAATTATAAGCTATTTGTTATATTTTGTGAAGTTTTTTCTTACACATCTATTTCGATTTTGCGGCCGGTCGGCTGGTACTGGTAGTAGCGGACACCTGCGGCATTCATAAGACGTTTTGAAGCTTCAACAGATGGAGTTCCATCGTATTTGTTATCGGCATAAACTACAGTTTTAATTCCAGACTGAATGATAGCCTTTGCACATTCGTTGCACGGGAAAAGTGTAACGTAAATCTTGCAGTCGGCCAGAGAACCGCCACGATAATTCAAAATGGCATTCAATTCGCTGTGAGTTACATAAGCGTATTTTGTATCCAAAGTGTCGCCTTCGCGTGCCCATGGGAAATCATCATCTGAGCAGCCACGTGGAAAACCATTGTAGCCCATAGAAAGGATTTTGTTGTCTTCGCTTACAATGCAGGCGCCTACCTGTGAATTAGGATCTTTTGAACGGAGGCTTGCAAGCTTGGCAACACCCATAAAATATTCGTCCCAGGAAATGTAATCTTGTCGTTTAAGTGTCATAAGATAATTATGGAATATAAACAGATAACAATCAATAGAGAAGTTATCATCATACTAAAAATCTTTCTTTTATCCTTGCAGCTTCTTCTGGGGTGTAGCAAAGCTTCTGTTTGAAAAACTCCTGCATTGAACCAAAATCTTTTTCAAGTGTGTCCAGAGCTGCATCGATGAAGATTTGTTTTGCAAGCAGGGAGAAGCGGATTTTTTTTGCAAACTTGTGATTGAATCTTATGATTAGCAGCAGGATGTAAACAAAAAAGGCTTTGGTGCGTGTAAAGCGGTTAGAGATGAGGTAATCGCAAACTATGGTGTCGCGGTCTACTCCCAGAAAAGATAAAATCAATGCCGCAAGGATTCCTGTTCTGTCTTTACCGACAGTACAGTGGAAAAGAACAGCGTATTCCTCATCCTTTAGCGAAAGCACAGTTTTCATAATGTTTACAACATTGTTCAGGGTTTTGCCCTTTACCATGTTAACGTACATGTCCTGCATAGGAGGCATCAGCTTAAGAGAACTGAAACTGTGAACTTTTTTTTCGTGGCTCACTCCAACAGCAGCTTCTGTAAGCACCGGCATATGAATATATTTTACACCTTCTACAGAAATGTCCGGCTGTTCTTCGGCTTCTTTTTTTGTCCTTAAATCGATGATGGTAGAAAGCTTGTATTCATCCTTCAGAAGCTTAACGTCTTTTTCTGTCAACTTTTTTAATGTTGCACCGCGGTACAGCATTTTAGATTTTACAGTCCTTCCATCTACAGTTTTTACACCGCCTAAATCACGGAAGTTTTTAACATATCTCAGCTTTACAAGTTCCATAGTTTTCTACAATCTCCACAATGTTGAGTAAGCCTCATCAGAATTATTATACCACAGAAAATGAAGAAAAGAAATTAAAAGTGTTTTTAATAAACACCCTGGCTTCTGCCTGTGTGATAATGCGGCTTCCATTAAAAATGAGTGCCTGTTCTCCGTTAGCTTCAACATACTCAGCTTCCATTATGCCTCGGACGTAAACGTGTGCAATATGATTAGCACAGGCCCTGCATAAATACAGGTCTCGTAATTCTTCGGCTTTGGAATACGTTTCTCTGTCTTCAATTTCCGGAATACTCAGCTCAATTTTCATAAACTGATGGAGGATTCTGGCAGCTGCTTTTTTATCTGTAAAGCGTTCAGAATCGTGTTCATCCCAGTCTTCCAGCCAGCCCTTTAAGTGACCATAGTGGAGAATTGTATTTATATCTTCAGAGGATGGTTTAAACTGTTCCCACAGCAGGTGAACAAAATCCTTTATCATTATGAAATCAGAATCGTTTGAGATTTTGTGTTCGTTCATTTTCTTGTAAGCTTAAGTGTAATGCTGTCGCACGGTGAAAGAGCCGGCACTTGAATTGAATGACTAACACTCGTTAGTTTATCACTCCATAAATCTTCAACAGCATATTCCCGTCCATAAGTTGTAACAGGAGTTTCAACAGAAAAATCTTCAGGAGAATAACCAGCCTGTTTCAAGCTTCTGTTAACTCCGTCTAACAATCTTCCAATTGCAATCTCAAATGGTTCTGATTTATTTGTTTCGCTCAGATTTATCACACTGACTGCAAATCCGCCATCAGAAAGAGGCTTTACAAGAACATCAACACGTTCATTATCCTGAATGTAATCTTTATCTGTCGGGACACCATCAGTAGAAATTGAGCTGTAAACACGTTTTGCCTGAATGCCAAGCGAATCCTGATTTAATTCAATAAGCTTTTTATTCGAAATAATTTTGTAAAGCAAGTCGTCCTTACCTGTAATCCGCCTTAAGTCCATTCCAAGCATAAGAGGTGCATTCATCATACACCACATTGTAAAATGCGTTTTATTCATTTCTGGCGTAAGGCCCTTCATTCCAATCATAAGCATATCTGGGTCGTTCCAGCCTTTATCCAGCCCGGCAAACTCATCCATAATTACAGCCTTGTTGTACTGCGAAGTAACACTCGGTGTACCAGCATCAGACCAGGAACCAAAACCAGCATCACCATCAGAACCAACACGGAAAGTTATATCATTCAAAATACGCCAGGAATCGGCAACCTTGTAGCCCCAATTCTGCGGTTGAGTTTTTCCCCATTCGCAGAGAGAAAGAATTATATCATGAGACGGGTTTGCAAGATTAAGACCTTCGAGCATTGCCGCATACGAACAGAGTGTATTTTCCTGCCTGCGGTGATTCATCAAACGAATCTTGTTACTGCCAGCTTCAAGCTCAATTATAATTTCTGCCGAGCTTGTAAAGCTTTGTTCAGAATCTGTAGGTGGTAAGAAATAATCGTAAAAAATCTTTTCGCCAACCGCTACCTGAATCCATTCACCAATTCCATTTTTCTTTGCAGTTGCATAATCAATTGTTAGTTGAAACAAACCGCTGCATGGCACATTCACAGTAAATACAAGTTCACTGCTTCGTGGGCCGATTGGAGTTGTACCTGTGTTAGTCCCGTCAAACGTACCAATGCCCATGACAAAAGTTTCAGCCTTTATTCCGCCTTCGCCTTCAAGCTCTCCATCATTTACAGACGAAAAGCTCTGTGAGAAATTATTTCCACATACAGTTATGCCGCGAATCTTTGGAGCAAAAACATACCTTGCATTTTCTGGGTTTGAAAAAGTTGCATTATCCCACAAATAATAGCAGTTATCTATTTTCAAAAAATCAACGCCCCAGTCAACATACGACTGAGCATCAACCTTTTCGTGACCGCACGTACCAACTTCTGCACCGGCGCACAGGTTGGTCCCAATGTCATTATACATTCCAAACTTGAGACCCTTGGAATGAATGTAATCGGACAAAGCCTTAAAGCCGCCCGGGAACTTTACGGTTTCATTTGCAAGTTTTCCGTCTACGCGTTCAGAACGGTAGCAGCCGTCATCAAGTACAACAAACTTGTAACCAAGCTTATCGAGCCCGAGTTCTACACTTTTATCTGCCATTACTTTTGTGAGTGCTTCTGTGTTTCCGCTGCCAAAAGCGTTCCAGCTGTTCCAGCCCATTGCAGGAAGGTGCTGTTTCTTTTTTCCCAACAATGCTTTACCACTTGCAAACGAATCAAATCTGTAAGCGTTGTCTGTAATTTTGCTTGGAGTTAAAGGGTACTGGAGGCGGGAGAGCAGGCGGTCGGCAACAGAGTTAGCTACTTCTAACTTACAGTTAAAGCGTGAGGAATCAAAGTCAGCGGTTTCCACTTCAGTTGCGCCGCCACCATTAAGTCCCACCTTCATCTCCCAGCTTGAAACTCCTCCAAAAAAATCAATCGCAAAAAAGACTTCGCCAATCACGCTGTCTTTATTTGCAGGGTCTGCATTTCCAAAAGTACCGGTCACACCAATTCCAATATCGGTACCCATCATCTTCCTGGATGCAACTGCCATAGCTGCAGACGTTTCCTTTGAATAAACACCGTATTTTTCTATTACATCAGATGGAACGCCCTGCCTGATTTTTGCCTTGTTGCTGTATGTAACAAACGAGCCTTTAAAAATCTCCGAAGAGCCTTCTGTATCAGTTATTAGGGAAGAAATCAGCCCGGAAGTACAGCTTTCCATGGCAGTAATAGTGATTTTCTTTTCAATCAAAGTTTTTGTAAGGTGATTATATTTTTTTTGCACAGATGTAAGTTTTTGAAAAAGATTTTGTGTGAGTTTTTCTGAAAGTTCCATATTTATGTTCTATACTAAATAACGCTTAAGGGCAACAGATTTTTGAATATAACAAGGATTCTATTCTCAATTTTCTAGTTTGGGGTTATAATTTATTGCATTAAGGATAACTTAAAAAGAGAGGTTAAAAAATGAAGAAAGGAAAAACTTTTGTTTCAATAGTAATGGCTTGTTCTATGCTGTTAATATTGTTTATGTCTTGTGGTGGTGATGATTCAAAAAAACTGGAGCCCGAAGCACAATTTCAAAAGGCTGTTACAAAAACTTTTGTAGATAATTCTAAGCTTGTTGCACATGGTCTTACACAAGGAGCCGATACAATAAATCTTTCTAATTTTTGTGAAGAAATTGTAATTGGAGTTGAAATAGGAGAACCTTTTCAAAAGCTTGCGAATCTTATTCTTTCTTCAAACTATTTGAATCTTAATACTCAATGTTTTCAAAATGTTCAGGTTTCTGTAAAAGCCGGACTCACCGAAAATGCAATACAGTTTAATGTAATTCCTGGAGTAAATAATACAGATATTTTTTCAGTAAATGTTTATGAAGATTCTGCTAATTCAATGGTTTACTTCAGTATTCCTGAGCTTATAAAAAGAAACTTTAAAATTTCCGAAAAGGATTATGATTTTTCTGCGAAAGAACTAATGAATGATTATTTGTCGCAAGTTTCTTTTATGAGTTCAGTTCCAGAAGAAGCAGTTTTTACAGGTCTTATTGAAGAAATTGTTAAGGCTTTTGTTGCACCTGTAGATGAAGTAAGCCGAACAGTAGAAACAGTAAAAGGTGGTTTTGGAAATGATAAGAGTGTGTCTGTTCAGTACACAGTTCTTTCTACAACCTTTGATGAAGAAAAAGGAGAAGATCTTGCATTAGCTGTACAGGACATTATCTTGAAAAGCAGCAATTTTAATACAATAGCTAACTGGATTGTTCCTGCAATTTCAAAATTGAATGGAACGAAAATCCGTGTACGTGAATTTACAGAAGAAGTTGCAGAAATAGCAGCAGATTTTGTTGAAGATTTGTTTGCATATCAGGATGTAAAAGTATCTCTATATGTAGATTCAAAATCTACCATTGCAGGCATTTTTGTTAATTTAGATGATGAAGTTGTTGCTTTAGCAGTAATGCCGCAAAAAGGAAACAATTTTGGTTATACTGTGGCAGCTGCGGAATATGATGAAGGTATAACTTCAGAAAATATTAACAGTAAAGCTTTTGTTTCATTGAATGGTTATGGAACTTATGCAGGCGGCAAAATGACAGGTAATTTTAAAGTTTTTGATGATGGAGAAGAGATTCTTTCTTTTGATACTAAAGATCTCGATATTACTTCTTTAAAATCCATAAAGGCAAACGGTTCAATCACAATTCATCCAAAATCAGAAATGCGTGAGCAGGCAAAAGATTTCCTTGAAGATGAGTTGGATATGGAATCAAGCTGGCTTACTTTTGCCGATACACTTGATCTTACAATCAATATGAACCAAAAGGATTATAATTCTGGAAACTTGGAATTAGTATTTTCAACTGGAAATACAAAAATGCTTACTTTAACCGAAAAATATTCAATTTCAAAACCTAATGTCATAAAAATGCCGTCAGAAAATATTATGGATTTGAATGATGATTCTCTAGAAAATTATGGAGGCCTTCTTAAAGATATAAGTACTTCTATAATTGTTGCAAATCTAAAGAAAGCCAAAATTGCTCCAGAATACATAGAACCGCTTGAATCTCTTAGTGGTGAATTGATAGGTTCTCTTATTGATAATTATCTTCTTGGCAGTAGTTTTGGAGATTTTGATTTTAGTGATTTTGACTGGTAGGATTTAATCATCATATGAATCTTATGACTATCGAAGTTGATTCACTTTCCAAGTCATATAAAAAACGGACTGTGTTGCAAAATATTTCTTTTACAGCGCAGTCGGGACAGATTATTGGCATTGCCGGTGGAAATGGAAGCGGAAAATCAACACTGCTTTCTATTCTTGCCGGTGTATGCCATGCAGATTCCGGATCCTTTTTACTTGATGGTGAAGATCTATTTAAAGAGAAAAATCGAAACAGTTCTTGTGTAGGTTACGTTCCTCAAAATACAGTTTTATTTGAAGAACTTACAGGTAAGGATAATCTACTGCTTTGGTACAATAAAGATCAGCTGGAAACCTCTTTAAGCTCAAATGGTATTCTTTCGCTTTTAGAACTTGAACCGTTTATGAATAAAACAGTTTCTAAAATGTCGGGAGGAATGAAAAAGAGACTTTCAATTGCGTGTGCATTGGCAAAAAATCCAAAAATCCTTCTGCTCGATGAGCCTTCTGGTGCACTTGATTTATCCTGTAAACAAAAGCTTTATGAATGGTATAAAGATTTTGCTTCGCATGGTGGAATAATTATTATTTCTACGCATGAGGTTCAGGAACTGGAATTATGTACAAAAGTTTTTGTATTAAAAGATGCATCTCTTGTTCCTTATAATTATTCTGGTGATGTTCAAAATCTTATTCATTTTTTTGGTACTATAGTATGAACCATTTTTTCAGGTTGTTTAAATGTCAGCTAAAAAGATTTTTTTCTTATTCAGCCGGAATCTTTATTTTTTCCGCAGTCTTTTTCTTATCACTTGCATTTATAGCATCGGTATTTGTAAAGAACATGAGTTTTTCGGGAACGCGTAAACGTATTCCAATTGGTATTGTTGGAGATGTTTCCATTCCTTATTTTGAAGCCGGACTTACAACCTTAAAGTATCTTGATTCCTCAAATCAATTTGTAGAAATCATTTCTCTTCCTTTAGAAGAAGCTCAAGACCGTATGAAAAAAGGCAAACTTTCTGCTTATATTATTATTCCGGAAGATTTTATAGAATCAGTAGAATGTGGTGCAAATGATAAACAGGTAACTTATATTACGGCAGCTGGGGCTCAGGGAATAGAAAGTATTTTTAAAGAACATGTTGCAGATATTGTCGCTTCGCTGCTTATCAATGCACAGGCCGGGATTTTTGCAATGGAAAATCTTACGGAAGAATATGGACAGCGTTCTTTTCTTTATGATTATAACTATGAAATGAATATGGATTATATAAAGTGGGCACTGGATAGAAAAGATTTTATTCGTATAGAAGAGGTTCCTGTTTCTAATGGAGTGAGTCTTTATGGTTATTATCTTTGTGCTGTTATATGTTCGTTTCTTATATTTTTTAGTATAGGTTCTCTCTGGTTTTTTACTGGAGATAATAAAGACAGGTATAAGTTTCATTCGGCAGGAGGGTTTTCTTCTATTGAACAAATTACTTCTGAGTTTTTAGCTTATTTTTTCCTGGTCCTTGCTTGTCTTATAATAATTTTCATTTTTATAACTGTTTTTGTTATGTTGGGTCAGCTTCCTCTTTCGGAATGGAGGTTTGGTAATGAAGTTCCAGGACTTGTAAAACTGTTTATAATTTCAATTATAGTTTGTCTTATGTTTTGTGCCCTTCATTTAATGCTTTTTGAATTAATTCCACAGACGGTTCCTGCTGTTTTGCTACAATTTTTAACAGGCTTTTGTCTTAGTTTTATTGGAGGAGTTTTTTATCCTCTTGATTTTTTTCCTGTAGTAATTCAGAAAATTGGCCATGTACTTCCAGTAGGACAGGCTATATTTTTAATGGATTCATCGCTTGCCGGTAAACTGAATATTCTTTCTTTATTTATATGCTTGATGTATACAGTTTTATTTTTTTCAGTTGCGATACTTTTTCGTTCACAAAAAATAAAGGAAGAATCCGACAAATGAAAATAACACAATTTTTCCTTATGCAAAAAAGGATGTTCCATAAAAAGAGCTTTATTTTTATTTTGTTTCTTATAATTCCAGTTGTTTTTTTTATGAGGATTTCGTCGCACCAAAAAAGTGGAATGTTGACAGTTGTACTTGCTGAAGCTACATCAGAAAGTTCTATTCCATCTGAAATTATATCGGATTTACAAAAAACTGTTCCTACAATTAATTTTATTGTGTGCGATTCAGAAGAAGAAGCACGTAATCTTGTTATCGCTAAAAAAGCAGATATTGCCTGGATTTTTGATTCTGATTTTGATTCACGAATAGAAAAAGCAGGGAAGCGGGGAAGAATACTTCCTGTAGTTACATCTGTACAGGGAGAAGATACTGTTTTTCTTGCGTATGTACGCGAAATCCTTTGCAGTAAGATTTTTCCATATTATTCGTATGCGGCTTACAAGACTTTTGTCAGGGAACGCATTCCTACTGTAACAGATACAGAACTTCAAGAGCAATATTACCGTTTTTCTTCTGTTCCAGATTTATTTGCACACGAAACTTCTGGTTTGCAAAGTGTTTCGAACTCATATCTTATGTCGCCCATGAGAGGAATGTTAGCCTTGTGGCTTTTGATGTGTGCATTTGCTGCAGCTCTGTATTTTTTGCAGGATAAAGAAGCAGGTAGCTTTGTTTGGTTCAAAAAAAACAATTCTATATTTTTTGCCTTACAGTTAATTTTTGTTCCGCTCTCAATCTGCACAATTGTGATGTTAGCCGCAATTCTTACCTGTGGAATATTCGGTTCATTTATACACGAGGTTCTTTCTCTTTGTTTACTGGCAATTTCGTCGGCTTTGTTTGCTAATCTTATTCGTAGAATTACAATTAAAAAAAGTCTTTTCTGTGCTGTAATTCCAATCATCATCCTTATTACTCTTGTTTTGTGCCCGATTTTCCTAAAAGTTAATAATTTTAGATTGATGCAGCTAATGCTGCCGATATTTTACTATCTTAATTCGGTTTATTCTCCGTACTATCTACTTCTTTTTACAGTTTATACAATTATACTCTTTGCTTTAAATTGCATTAATCTTAACAGAAAACAATAAACCCAAATAATAAAACGATTTATTAAACTTATTATATATGGTATAATTCCCCTAGGTCCAATATAATTGGATTGTATACAGGGCAATTATGGACTTTTTGAGGTCGCATCAGCTGAATATAATGCTCGTTTTAATGGGCATTTGCGGCATTCTTGCTTTTTGTGTGCTGCTGACAAAGACGCTGAATCAAAAAAGAAAAAATGCACTCTTTTCTCTAGAATTAAGCAGTATGCTTCTTCTGTATTTTGACCGCTATGCGTACATTTTCCGTGGAAATACAAGCGACCTTGGTTTCTGGATGGTGCGAATCTGTAATTTCTTTGTGTTTTTCTTTTCCATTACAATTTTCTATGCTTTCAATTCCTATCTTATAGACTTATTCAAAAACGAGGGCGGTGTTAAAAGGTGCCCTGTTCGTTTTAAGATTTGTAAAATTGCCGCAGTTATAAGTATTGTGGGATTAATCATCTCCCAGTTTACCAATTTTTATTACTATTTTGATGACCAGAACTGCTATGTGCGCGGCAAAGGTATTCTTATAAGCTATATCGGGCCGCTTATTATGCTGTTTATGGATTTGTCGCTTATTGTTGATTTTTTTGGCAGATTCCGCCGCCTTATAAGCATTCCGCTGATTATTTTTGCTGTTTTTCCGTTTGTTGCTTCTGTAATTCAGATTTTTGCTTACGGTATTTCGTTTACAAACCTTTCTATTGTAGGACTCGCAATCCTCCTTTATATTTTCGGGCTCATAGATTTGAACGAAACGCTGGAAAAAGCAAAGCGCCGCGAAATAGAGATTCTTAAAGATGAACAGAGCAATATAAGGCTTTTGTTTGAACAGACAGCAACAGCTCTTGCAAACGCTATAGATGCTAAAGACGAATACACTCACGGACATTCAATGCGGGTTGCAGAATATGCCCAGAAAATTGCACACTATGCAGGAAAAGATCCTAGATACTGTAATGAAGTTTATTTTGCAGGGCTTTTGCACGATGTAGGTAAAATTGGTGTTCCAATCAGCATTATCAATAAAAATGGAAAGCTGACCGATGAAGAGTTTGCAGAGATTAAAAAGCATCCCGAAATTGGACACCAGATTCTCTCCAGCATTGATAAATCACCATATCTTTCAATTGCAGCACATTATCATCACGAGCGTTATGATGGCCGTGGTTATCCTTATGGTTTAAAAGGGGATGATATTCCGGAGATTGCAAGAATTATAGCTGTTGCCGATGCTTACGATGCAATGACTTCGCGCCGAAGCTACCGTGACCCGATTCCTCAGCAGAAGGTTAGAGAGGAAATTGTTAAGGGTATAGAAACTCAGTTTGATCCTGTTTATGCAAAAATAATGCTCCATCTTATAGATATAGACACAGAATATACAATGAAGGAGCATGATGAAGTTCGCGAACTTGCCGGTAAAGATGTTCTTACCTGTGAGGAATACCGCAAATACTACTCAGAAGGAATCCATATTTCAGATGCAATTACAAAAATCCATCTTCACAGTAAGGCAGACAAAAACTTCCTGTCAGAAAAAACAATTCCTTCGTTTATTCTTTTCGACTCTCTGGATGCACGCATTCACGATACGGAGCAGAAAAAGAAGGATATGCTTTACTATGAGCATGGTGAAATCCGCTTTGATGGATATACAGTCTGTACGGAAGCCAGAAAGATAAAAACAGATACAGTTCAGCTTGCAAATGTTTCTGCCGAAGAACTTATTCAGGCTTACGAAAACGGCATTGATTACGATATTGAAGCCGTGAAGTATGAAGACCATGTTTATCTGGAGATTAAATCGCCTTATCAGATTATAAAAATTACTGTTGCCCTGCAGGATTGCGCACGTTATGCATATCTTGGTCTCACCGGAGAACACTGTTTTATATCAAACGTAGATATAAAGAAATCTAATGAAGTAATTGATGAAAATTATATTCAGCGTATTGCAGAAAAAATCAGTTATATTGATGTTCCTGCCGGTGATATTCCTAACGTTCAGGTTAATGACTGGTGTTCTGCCGCAACAGAAGGAATTGTCCTTAAGGATGAGCTTGAAATCTCCTTCCATACAATGAGTTTACCAACAGCCAGACTTATATGGCATTGTCCTTTCGTAGCTATTTTCTATTCCAAGGATAAAAAGTTTAAGGGAGAAGGCTATAGAGAATTTGCAGTTCTAAGACTCGACGGTGAAACCTGGGAATCTTATGATTATGTCAGCAACCGGATTATATTAAATAAGACTGATGACTTTAATGGCTGGGATGACTGGAAAGAGCAGAACAGACAGGGTATGGACTGTACCGTAAGGCTTCAGCGTATTGGTAATTCAGTAAAAATGGAAACAATTAACTGCGGAATTGCCATAAGGAGCACTACTATAATAAAGGCCGATGTTCCTGAAATACTTATTGCACTCACTGGAGACCAGGTTGCCCTTACTAATGTCAAAATCAATTTATCTTGACACTGAACTTTAAATTGAATAGCATTATTATATTATAAAAAATTGTTTTTTTTAATTTTTTTTCTCATTTCTAGGAGGTAATAATATGAGAGAGATGAAAAAGCTGCTTGCAACATTTATTGTTTCTGCAGCAATCGTAGTTCCAGCCCTGGCAACTACCTGGTATGTTTCACCGGATGGAAAAAAGAAAAATCCGGGAACTAGCCCTGCAGAGCCATTAAAGGCAATCTGGCACGCAGTTGAACAGGCTGCACCTGGCGACAAGATTCTTGTTGCAGCTGGAAATTATACAGGAAAAGCTTCCTGTGGCTTTATTGTAATAGACAAGCCTGTTGAGATTTACGGCGGTTATTCAGCTGATTTCAGTACACGTGATATCGCTAAGAATCTTACAACAATCAGACCTTCAATTGAAATGAATGCAACTCCACCACAGAATGGTACAGTTGAGTTCAATATCACAGATCCAAAAGACAACACTGTTTTTGATGGATTTGTTCGTGATCACAGTGATGTAAACGCTTATCTCTCAAAAGAAGGAAAACCAGAGGGTGTAGAAACCGGTATGTGGCTTGAACCACCTACAAAGGGCGATTATCCTTATGCTTCTTTAAAGAAATATCTTATGTACGGAAATACAGATGGAACTATTACTATTTCTAACTGTCTCTTCCTTAACAGCTCTAACTATGCTTTGAACCTTAACCACCTTACAGGTACAGTAAATATTAAAAATAACGTATTCATTTCCAGCCGTATGATGGCTTGTAACGTTTCCTGCAGAAGTGCAAAAGCTTTTGCAACAAAAATGAACTTTGAATACAACACAGTTCTCTTTACATGGAGC
>JAEEGJ010008626.1_pt1 | contig 27951 bp, 17 predicted proteins | sample 8958761 | NCBI WGS metagenome assembly JAEEGJ01 (sample SAMN16246546, study PRJNA631951) | gut metagenome | biome: gut microbiome; feature: rumen; material: RS-attached | host: Bos | place: Iran: Karaj | collected 2018-10 | reverse complement strand
TGATTTGGGTTTACCGCCTTTGATTTTCGAAAATCGCTATCTATCTCATTTTCAGAGAAATGCAGTCATTCTCGTCAAAACTGATAAAATCGGGTATAAGCAGGAGTTAGCGCCTCATCCCGACAGAAAAAGAACCTAACTGATTGATTTTCAGATAGGCTCTTTTTTTAGTCACATAACATTTTTTTCATATTGATTAAAAAATGGTTTGTTTTATTGCTTAATTCGTATTTTATTGCTAATTTTGCAGCCATGATACACAAAAACCGAATTACTATTGCAAGGACATTCCTTGTTGTTAATCTATTATGTGCCGTGCTGGCTTTGACGGTGGGCTGCACGAAGCCAGACCGCAGCGAGGAGGCGGCACAGCTGAAAAACGAATTGCATGACATGTTGTACAAGAACCCCGAACAGGCATTGCTGCGGGTGGACAGTGCTGAACAGGCGGGCCTTTTCTCGGCAGCAATGGCAAACCTCCTCAGGACCAATATCTACGGGTCAATGGGACAGTCGCGGTTGGCTGTATTCTACGGTGAACAGATATTGAACGACCCTGAACTGAAGCGTGAAGGCGATTCCTATTATTCGGCGCTCCTCATGCTGAACGGATTGGTGGAGAGAAATGGCGAATACGGAAAGGTGATACGTCTGTCCGACGAGATTATTGCCGATGTAGACAATGAGAGGAAGCAGGGCGGCGGAATATCTGGTATCAGCGAGGAAGTGGCTTTGCGGGTGAAGAGCCGTGCGCTGACCTTCAAGGGCGATTGCGAGTATCATCTGGGATATCCTGACGAGGCCGAACGCTATTATCTGGAAAGTATCAACCTGATGATGGACGGCGTGACGCATTCCGACGATTACTGGGTGATAGACGGCATGTTCACCGCCATTATGGAGACCGCAGAGTTCTATCTCGAGCAGGGCAAGGCAGATAAGGCGCTGGCCCTGGTGGCTAAAGGCGATACGGCGCTGGCTCGTCTGGACCGCTGTCCAAACGTGCCCGAACACGTTCACCACATCCGCCATAACAACATAACGATAGGGCAGGCCATGATCTATGCCGCCAACGGGCAGCGCGACAAGGCCGAAGCTCTCTACCTGAAGCACCGACAGGCAGATCCCCCGACGGTATATGACATTGGCGCCGATGCCCGCTATTTGGCTATGAACGACCGCTACGACGAGGCCATCCGCCTGTTCCGTCAGGCCGACTCCCTCTATTTGGCAAAGGGAAATGCCATCAACACCGCTTACATCAAAAACTACATGATGAACCAGTACAAGGCGTTGCAAGGTGCCGGACGCAAGGACGAGGTTCTTGCTCTTTCCGACCGTATGCGCCAGCTGACGGACTCCATCCACTTGCACGAAAGGAAGATTGACGTAGAGCAGCAAGAGGAAATCCGCCAGAAGGAGACCGAGATTGCCAGCCGCCGCCAGTCGCTCATCATCCACCGCATCATCCTCGCCAGTGCTGTCCTCATCTGTCTGCTCATCGTCTATTTCCTATGGCGCTCTCATCAATATAACAAGGCCCTCCTTGAGAAGAACCGTAGACTGTTGGCCGAGATAGAGCAGCGCGAACAGGAAGAGCAGCAGACCATTGTGCAGTTAAAAGCTGAACCCCAAGAAAACCTGACAGCCAATCAGCAGCTCTTCTGCCGTATCTGCGACCTCATGGACGGTCCTGACCATATCTATACCGACACCGACCTTGATCGCAGTCGCCTGGCTCAGCTCCTTGGTACCAATGAGCACTACGTCACCGATGCCATCAGCACCTGTACCGATGGTAAGAGTGTGAACGGCTTCCTCAACGACTACCGTCTGCGCTATGCCGCCCGTCTTCTGGCCACCACGAAAGACTCTGTTGCACTGATTGCCGAACTCTCCGGTTTCTCACGCAGTTCGTTCTTCCGCGTCTTTAGCGATGCTTACGGCATGTCACCCTCGGATTATCGCCGAGCAGCAAGGAAATAATAAAAATTACCCATTTCATCGGAATATTGAAGCCTGGCAATCTTTGTCAGGCTTACTTTTTCCCGTTTTGAGACTTCTTTTTCCTACCGTGGGACTGTTGTTTCCTGAAAACAGACTACTTTTGCAGTCGAAATCGAAAATATCCAGATTGTAATTAATATGAAAAAGATTCTGATGACGCTTGCAGCCGTCCTTTGCTGCTCAATCATTCCAACGGGAAACATTCAAGCCCAAAACGGGGGGAAGTTGAACATTACTATTACGCAAGGGGAAAAGACCACCAGAGCTTTGTATGGTGACAATAACCTTATAGATCCCTATACGCTCTATGAGGGGGAAGAACTACGTGCAGGTGCTATCAATGTCAACATCAATATGAAAATAGACAATGAAACCGACGGCGATGTGGTGGCACCAGCCAATCAGCTCTTTCACATCTCGTTTACCGACCCGTATGGCCGTGTTCCTTTCCAGGAAGTAACCGATGACATCATCTCAAAATTATTTCAGGATCTAAAGTTCGTGGATAATACGGAAGAACGACATCATGTTATTAAAGAGATTTGTCGTGGTGGACAATATGTCTATCGTAACTACATTCCAGGACTTGACTACAACTACGAAGAGACTGTCGAAGTGAAAGACAAACCGTCTGCACGCGTGAGATACGAAAGTGTGAATGTGGGCCGCAACATTGAGGTGAAGACTTACTACAATACGGGCTATCCCTACGACGTGAACCAGTTCAATGGTTCTGAGAAAGCCACGCTGCGCCTCTTCGCTCTTGGTAAAGACGATCAGGGTAATCCCAAGGAGACGGAGGTGGTGATGACAGAGAAACCGTTGCGCCTGTATCGTCCAGACCAGCCGCTGGTGGCAGCTTTCGACTCGATGAAGCTGACCTACTGTGACCCAGAGCCAGGCCAGTACCGTCTGAAGATGGAGTCAAACTGGACGCAGGAGGGTGCCAATCGCGACAATATTCTCATTACCGTCAATGATACCGTTCGCTGCTATGCTGCGCTGGATAAGTCGAAGTATGTTACAGGCACAGACAAGGTGCTGAAACTGCACATGAAACTGAACTACGGATATCCTTACGTGACAGCTGAAAAAGAAGGAGAAGATCCCACCGTACTCGTCAAGACCTACGTGCTAACGAGTAACGACGATACGGCTGATACCATCCAGACCTCCACCCACAAAATCACGAATGCCAGCCTTGCCGACCATCCGCTCGACTGGGAAAACGACATCGACGCTGTTCTCAACATTGAAGAGCAGGAAAAGGCTCCTACAGCAGATAGCTACTTGTATGTAAAAGTGGAAGTGATTTTCAACGGTAAGACACAATATAAGAAAACCATTCCTTTCGACTACATCGCAAAGGTTGCTCCTACTGGCGTGAAATCCATCACAGACAACCTGCCTGCCAACGACCATTGGTACGGCATCCAGGGTACTTACATGGACAGCAAACCCGTACAAAACGGGGTATATATCCATAACCAAAAGAAAGTAATCATTAAATAAGTATTTTATTAATATTAAAAACAAAATTATGAAAAAGATTCTGATGACGCTGGCAGCCGTCCTTTGCTGCGCAATGACAACAACAGTATTCACCGCCTGCGGCAGCGACGATGACGACAGTACAAAGACCTTCTCTTACGGCATCTATTTCGACAATGTAACGTACGCCACGCAGGGTGGTGAACCAAACATGTCAGAGTGGATTGCAGCTGTCACTGGCGCTTACGAGGCCGCCCTCGGCGTCACCTCCGATAAGTTCACGAAGACCGGCAAGGAGGCAGAATGCGACAAGCAGGTGTACGAAGCATGCAAAAAGGCCGAATCAACCGTTGCAACCATCAAGGGTATCTCCGCTACCGTCTTGGTCATAAACAACACAACAGACAAAACGGTCTATACCTACCAAGTCCAGCCGTAAGCTGATATAGCACCCCATCATTGTTTCCTGAAAATGGTCTACCTTTGCAGTCGAAATCGAAAATATAAACTGTTTTAAAATATGAAAAAGATTATCTTAGCGACAGCGTTTTTATGCTGCACAATGACAATGATGGCGGAACCCGTGTCGCCTGAGGCTGCACGACAGGCTGCTGCCAAGTTCCTGAACAAGAAAGGTATCGCACTGAAGAGCGAGGCCATGCGAGCCAAGAACCGCGCTATGGGTCGCAACACGGACAGCGAAGAGCAGACGCAAGCAAGCCCCTACTATGTGTTCAACGCCACAGCCTCGCAGGGCTTTGTTGTGGTGAGTGGCGACGACTGCGTGGGCGACAACCTCGTGCTGGGCTATACGTCGCAGGGCAGTTTCGACGCCGAGGGCGGCTACGACCCCGTTGTCTTCCCTTCGCAGCCCAATATCTATACCAATCTGCAACTCAACAGCAACATGTGGCGGGCCGTCTCCATCCGCCTGTCAGAAGCCCTTGAGACAGGCGAGTACGGTATCGATCTGCTCATAGCCAACGACTTCCACAGCCGTACAGCCGACGACTACTTCGTCTTCGCCTCTGGTCCGCTCGCCGTCACCAGCACCACAGGCATCCGTTCAATTGAGAATGAAGAATTGAGAATTGAGAATTCGACTGACGCATGGTACGACCTCAATGGCCGCCGTCTCTCCGGCAAGCCTACTGCTAAGGGCATCTATATTCATAAAGGTAAAGTGCATATCGTCAAATAAGCAAAAAACCAGAATCGTTCATGAACGTGAAATTCAAGATGCCCATGTTCGGGCGTAACCTGACAGTAAAGGGATCGCTCAAGGAACTGCTGATGACGTTCCTCGGCACCACCATCTCTATTGTGCTGACGTTCGGCACCACGGCACTGTTGGACAACCGAGAGAAAGCTGCCCAACAGCGCCAGACGGCCATCATGTCGGTCTACGACATTGACGAGATTATCCGCATGCTAAAGGAAGACATGGAAAAGGAGAAAGCCCTCTCTGATGTTACCAACTACGTGTTTACCCATCAGGAGGAACTCGATTCCATTTCGTCCGACACGCTGAAAATGGCAGTCGCCTACTTGGTTGAGAACATGGCAGAGAAGCCCGAATGGGCTGACGATTCGAAGGAGAAGGCTTTTTCTGGCAATATCGAGGTTCGCCAAAACATGAAATATGCCCAGTTCTACGACAATGTACGCGAAAGCTACCGACTGCGTCGCGAACTACTGGGATATATGGAGAAAGATATCGTATTCAGCCGCCCTGTTTCCGACGCTGACTATCGCCAGTTCCTGCAGCAGTTGGACCTTACAGATTTTGATACCGATGGTATCCTGACTGAAGATGCTAGCAGAAGTCTGTTGCGACATGCCTTTCAGCAGCGTTCCACTGAACTCTATTTGCGATATTTTTTCAAGCGCCGGGATGCTTACGGCTACTATATCATGCACCTCATCCGCCTCAACCGTGAGAATAAGTTCATGGCCGACATTACGGACAACGACATGGCTGAGTATGTGAAGAAAAATGTCGACAAGACCATGCCCGTTACTGCACAACAGTTGGTTGGTACGTGGGAAGAGCAATTCGTAGACAATAATGTCTTTCATTTTAAGTTAAATAAAGACCAGACGGTGGTATTTATTTGCGATGAAGTTAACAAGTTGGATTTGTATCTGAATGATGAAAATATTTATGTCCCCATTCTCGTGCCCACGACGACTCGCCTCAAGGGTCACTGGAGTCTGGAAGGCGACTCGCTGAAGATGAACTTCGACAACAAGACACTGGAAATACTGGCCATCGACGTCGACTTCAGCAGACTGCCCAAGTCGGCATTGAAGCGCTCAAAAGGACAAAAGGAAGCCATCAAGGATTTGTTTATACAAGTTTCCAAAGAAAAAGACTGGTCCGTATCCCGCAAAGTGTCCTTTGACCTTTCTGGACAAATCATGGTGTGCGAAGTACCCGAGAAAACGCTTTGGGGCACGACGAAAACCACTACCACCCAGATGGTCAGGGTAGAGACGGCAGACAAATAACAAAAAAGCATTTAATATTTATTCAATAATCAACAATTATGCAGAAAATCTTTAAAAAACTATTCGTACTGATGTGCGGATGTATCATGGCAACATTCGTGTTGACCGCCTGTAAAAAAGAAAAGGACGAGTTCACCTATACTATTATCGTAGAACCGGGAGGAATTTTGACAGGCGCTAATGCTGTATACTGGCGTAATAGCGTAATGAATATCTATCAGACTGCACTTGGCACCGATTCCGAGAAATTCACTAAACATGGTTCACAAGAAGAATGCGACCGTGAAGTGCTGGATGCTTGCAAGAGAGCCGAAATGTCGTTAAGTGTTGGCGGTTCGGGTGAAGTGAAAGTCCACAATAATACTGCCAATAAGACGGTTTATAGACGCATCATACAATAGTTAGCTTTTTAACAAGCCATATCAGCATTATGAAGAAGAATCTAATGACTACTGTGGAAAGAATAACGAAGCTACTGATGCTGCTGACCATCATTCTCTTTGCAGCGTGTACCGACAACAAGGACAATCCAGGTGACAATCCCCAGCAGACCGCCATCGATGCTGGTCCATCGTATACAGACAATACGGTCGACGTGAACCGCGACGGCAATGCCTACGGACAGGTGGTGTTGCGCTTCTACAGCGACATGCCCAGTGTGGCGTATATCTCCGTAGCCGACTTCCACAAAATCATGACGGGTGGCGAAACGATGAAGGTCAACAGACAGGGTGACCTTTACCAATTGGCTACCCGTAACGGTACGGCAACTGTGGACGTTAAGGCCGACTACCTGAACTCCACAACCTATGCCGGCTTTGTAGACCTGATGTGGATGCTCGACCCGACGCTGGCCCCTAACGCGATGTACGACGGCAGCAAGTATATCAAGTTCGTCAAGATGGAAACGCCATCGACGTTCACGCCTGCAGGTGGCGCCCGTCTGGACTTCAGCAAGTATAGCATCGACCTGCACGACGATGGCAGCAACGTCTATTTCCCCTTTGCCACGCTGGCCGACATCTATTCCGACTGTAACTTCCACAATGCCGCCTATTACGACGACTTGGTGGTAGTGAGCACCAAACTCGATACCTATTCCATCAACACCATTGCTCCGGAATATGCCGCCATGCCCTATCAGCGTGAGACGGTAACGGCCGATATGGCCAAGTTCCGCTATCAGGAGCTATGCTTCGTGTTCGACAACATCTTCGGCTACCCAGGGCGTACCATCTTGGAGCAGAATGGAATGGCTGAGAAGGGGTTCGATGCTGCGTTGGAATCTGTGCCAAACGGCAAGGTGGTGAAGCGGTTGCTGCAATCTACCAACAACATGGATTTTGCCTGGGGAAGGATGGCCATGCAATATCTGATTGACGATGGCGGTCACACTTGTTTCTGGGCAACGGTGGGAATGCCTGAGAACGTCGACGGCGATTATGTTGCCCGATTGATGGAAGCAGCCACCAACTATCCAGAGGCCAATGTCATGTATGAGGACTGGCTGAAATCAAGTAAAGAACGGGCAAATGCAGAGAAACAGCTTGAGGCATTACGCAAGCAGGCCTACGGCGATGTGCTCTATAAGTCTAATAGCGCTAAGACCACTGGCGTCATCATCATCAATTCGTTCAATGATATGGACGAGGAGGCATGGAACAAATACTATGCCAGCCAGAAGACTGATGCCGACTGGCAGGAACTGATGAAAAGCTATAAGAAGGATGCCTTCATTGGCTTCCTCTATGGACTCGCTCAGGCAAAGGCCGATGGGGTAAAGAACCTCGTGCTCGACATCACGCTGAATGGTGGCGGCTCTTGTGACATCGTGGGAGCAGACGTGGCCCTGTTGCGCAAGAACCGTACGGTGCAGTTCTGGTCGCAGGACGCTCTGGAGGGGAATAACAAGATTGCCACGTACTATGTTGATAGTAATTTCGACGGTGTGTTCGACGAAAAGGACGACACCAATCCCAAGTTCGACTGCAGCGGCATGAATATCGGTGTGCTCTGCAGTAAGGTGGCCTTCTCGTGTGGCCACCAGTTTCCTACGCTCATGAAGGACTACGGCTTCCCCATTATGGGAGAGCGCTCGGGTGGCGGTACCTGCTGTATACAGGTGATGCAGACGGCTGATGGACAGAATTTCCAGATATCCACCTATCGCGACCGTTCCACCGATAAGAACTTTGCGAATACCGATGCGGGCATCGAGCCGACCGAGGGTTACGCTTTCGGTTACGACCATTTCTATGATCTAGTTTTTCTGACCTCGAAGCTGCAACGATAACTGATCACCCTCCTGAGGTAGAAGAAAATTCGGGTCGGTTCCGAATTTTCTAAGATGTTTGAAGGATAACAGGAGGGTGTGTCAAAATGGGCACATCCTCTTGTAGATAGAAGAATTGTTGAGACTTTTTTATGTTAAACTTACCATATTCTTACCCGTTCATCTACCTTGCGGAAGAACTTGTCGCCCTCTTTCACGTCGAATAGGTTGTACCAGTCGTCTGTGTTTGAACAGACGCCGTTGACGCGCTCGCGGGCCAGGGAGTGCACGTCCCTTGCGTCTAGGTCGACAGTACGGTCATGGGCCCACACAGCACTGTATTTGGCATGCCAGAGCCAGGCGTAAGCGAGGTAGAAGCGACGACGCTGCAGGTCGAACTGATCTCCCGTGAAGCCTGTATCGCGGAGGTGACGCACGTAGGTATCGTATGCGATGAGAAATCCGCCAAGGTCGGCAATGTTCTCAGCCAGGGTGTAGGCACCGTCGTTATGGAGTCCTGGCAGTGACCAGGGCATAACCTCGAAGCCGCTATAACATTCCTCAAGCATCTTTGCGCGTCGCAGGAACGGGCCGGGATGTTGAGAGCAGCAAGACGTTGCTTCATCAGTTCATCAGCCTCTGTCATCATGCCCAGATTGATGTCCCTCTTGCTTTCATCCACGGTGGTAGTTTTCCAGAAGCCTCCTGTGCAGTACATGTAGAAGTCGTCGCCCAGGCGGTAACTCGGGTCCATCACCTCTGGTGTGACCAACCAAACACCGTTATCTACTGCCGATGTCTGCTCCTCCGACGGCGTCGGATTGTCGTTTTTGTCACTACATGCGGTCAGTACCATCATTGTCATTGCGCAGCAAAAGAAGATGGTGAGTACCAATCGTCCGGCTTCAAGCTTCATCATAATCTTTTTCATAATCACAGAGGTAAGGGATTAGTCCTGGGAGCCTGCGTCAGGTGAGGGCAGCTCGAATTTGAGACCGCTGGGACAGAAGATGTTCGGCCACTGGCGGTTGAGACGGAGCCAACGGCTCCAGCCCACGGCTTTGTCGAAAGCCAATTGTTCGTAGGTGTTTGTAAGCGTACTGCCCCAATTGTCCAGAAGCGTTATATTCTCCATCTTATAGCTCTGAGGATCGTCGGCTGGAACAAGCGCAAATTGGTATTTCTCACCGTTATCGGCAAACAAGAGTCCACCCACTGGCGTCATGACACCGGTATCCGGGTTCTTATACCATGTAATGGTGTTGTAGGAACCGCCGGCACCGAGCAAGGCGCTATAGTCCACCATGTAGTTGTGGGCGGTGAGGTATGTACTATAATGCTGTGCGGCGATACAGCTGTTGAAGGCTTCTTCCATCTGGTTGTAGAAACTGATGTCGTAGACTTCGGGTAGTGCCAATATAATACTGCTCATATATTTGGCCATGTCGTAGTAGGGATAGTTTTCCTGTACCTTGACGGCTCGTGCGGTACAGCTGTCGATGGCCTGCTTCTGGGCGTCGGTGCCGTTGGTATAGGTCTCGCAGAGACGGTCGACAAACTGTCGCATCATCGTACCCAGCTTGTCGATGTTGGCAGTACGGGTCAGCGTCAGATCGGTGTAGTATACGGTGGACTCAGGATTCTCATACCCCTCTTCCCAGCTCTTTACGTCGGCTTTAATGTATTCATCGAGGGCATGCTCTATGTCTACGTTCGGCTGACTAAGCACTTCGACCAACGTGTTCATGGCACCGCCATTACCGGGCATGAGATAGGTGGAGGCGATGACGTAGTCGCACAGGTCCTTCAGTTCGAACTGATACTCCATATTGTTCATCAAGCAAGCCAGCATAAAGACGGTCTGCAAGCGGACATTGGCATTTCTGATGCCACGGCTAAGCGACTGAACAGTGATGGTCTTTCTGTTATGGCCGTCGTCAGCCAGTAAGCCGCGAGTGGTACGTGTGGTTTCCGTCTCAGGCAGTTCAGCTGCAGGGAAGTAGCCGCCACCATGGTCGGCAATAATCAGCATATACTTCTTGGCGGGATACGCCTTGGCGGCCCAGTTGATGAAGTTCGTCAGCGAGTCGGCACTGGTGATGTCGGCATTGTCGGCACCATAGATGTTACCTTGGTTAAAAGCCTCCTGATCGAATGTCTTAGCGGGGTCAACGGCCCATCGTAATGTCTTGCTGCCGAGCATCGCACAGGTGTCCGGGCTGAACACACCGTACTGCTTGCTCATGTTTTCGGCCATAGAGTACTTATACTGTATCACGACGTTCACCTTCTTGTAAGCCTCGGGATTGGCTTTGTAGAAATTAGTCAAGGTGCGAAGCATGAAAAAATCGATGTCACTGGCACCACCGGTATAATACATAATGGTGTACTCGGCCTGACTTTCCTGTTCCGGTTGGGGTGCAGGATTGTCCTCAATAGTACATGATGTCAGTACCGTTGTTGTCATTGAGCAGCAAAGGACGGCTGCGAGCGTCATCAGAATCTTTTTCATTGTCATTCTTTAATTAATGATTATACCTTATTGTTTATTATAGAATTCCTGCTTTCCGCATCTTCTGACGCATCTCTTCGTTCTGACGGATGAAGCGCTCGATGAAGACATTTTGGTCGCCAATGCGCCAACGCTGGTATATGATGATGACTACAAGTGCCAGCACCACCACAATAAGGGTAGCGGCAAGGGCAACTGTGAAGACAAGTGTAATATCCATACGCATTGTTGATTTGATTTCGTCTGCAAAATTAGAGCATCTTCAGAAAACAACAGTCCCAAGGTAGGAAAAAAGAGTCTCATTTCGAGAAAAAGTGCTTTTCAGGCAGTCTCAAAACGTGAAAAAGTAAGCCTGACAGAGATTGCCAGGCTTCAATATTCCGATGAAATGGGCGTTTTTTGTTATATCACCCCAGTCGTTTCAGCAGTTCGATGAGTACGCACCAGATGTCCTCGATGGTGGAGAGTTCGACGCGTTCGCTGGTGGAATGCGGCTCTACGATGCGGGGGCCGATGCTGGCCATTTGGATGCCGGGATAGTGCTGTACGAAGAATCCAGCTTCTAGCACGAAGTGCATGGCCACCATGCGGGGGCGCCAGCCCAGCACGTCGAGGAAGGTGTCGGAGGTGAGCTGCAGGAATGGCGACTGCTGGTCCTCCTGCCAGGCGGGAGCCGACATGACGACTTCTGAAGTGGCACCGGCAGCCATAAAGGTGTCGGCAATATCTTTGTTATTTTTGTGTATCAGGTAGGTAGTAGCCCAAGTGGGGCGGCTGGTTATAGGCTGTATTCTGCCACGCGACGGAGAGTCGGTAGATGTTGTCGTGCATCAGTGTGGGCACAGCATAAGTCGTTGGGATATTCGTGGTGAAAATGTTCAGATGGGCAGCATCGCTGGAGTCCCACAGGATGACTTCTTCGCGCCAATCACCAAAGAGGTCGGCCTGCAAACAAGGTGTGGCTTTGGTCCAGTTGCATGAGGCCGAATGGCCCATGTCGCCGATGTGCCGGCCATTGCTCAGTGGAAGGGGTACGGCTTTCTCGCCATTCCATTTCTCGATGAATGAAGGAAAGTAGGGACGTCCGCCGTTAGCTAACAGTTCATCTTGCAGGTCACCATCCCAATAGATGCGGAAGTTACAGCTGGGCAGTTGGTTAGAGACGACGTTGCCCTTGATGTCGCGTACGGCACGGTTGAAGATGTGCCAGTATTCAAAGCCCCGATGCTTTCCGTCTATGTCTGCTGCCACGCCACGCCCTGTATCGTCGCTTGCCGTCTCGTACCACAGCCGTTCGCCAGTACGGGCATCGCGCAGGTCGGCACCATAGGGGCGGGACTCATGTACCATAAAGACTTCCAGTCCAGGACGGTCTGGGTCGAGGTCGCTCAAGTGCAGCGCATCACCATGTCCTAAACCAGTGGAGTAGAGTAGGGTACCATCGTTGTTGATGGCTGCCGAACCATAGGTAATCTCGTCGCAGCCGTCACCATCCACATCACCCACGCTGAGACTATGGGCACCCTGGCCGAAGGCTGTTGCCTTCAGGTCATGATACCATGTCTGACGGCCTTGACGGTCGATGACGTAATAGTCGTGAGGGGTGGTAGAGGCATGGAGCCATTTGGTGGAGAGCTTCTTGCCATTGAAATCGACAGCCCAGAGGTGCGAAGGCGTGTAGTAGCCACGACACATGACTGCCGAAGGCTTGTTGTTGGGCCCGTCGAGCCATGCCACACCGGCTAAGAACCGTTCGCCACGGTTGCCTGGGTTGCCACGGTCGCCCCAGCCCTCCTTGTCGTAGTCTGCCGCACCGCCAAAGCCGAAGGCTCGGTTAGGCCGGTAGTAGATGGTATGGATGGCGCGGCCAGTCTGACCATCAAAGACGGTGAGGTATTCTGGACCGCTGAGGATGCGTCCGCGTTCGTTCCGATAGTCTGCCTGATTATCTGCCCCACGAATGTCAGCATCGTCGGCAGCTTCAGTAACGTAGCGACCAGTGCCATCTATACTGCCTGGTGCAGTCTTACAAATCAGTTCAGCATGTCCGTCTCGGTCGAAGTCATAGACCATAAACTGTGTGTAATGGGCGCCGGCACGGATGTTCTTGCCCAAGTTGATGCGCCAGAGTTTGGTGCCGTCAAGTTTCAGACAATCGATGATAACGTCGCCGGTATAGCCATCGTGCGAGTTGTCATGGGCATTCGACGGATCCCATTTCAGGAACAGCTCATACTGTCCGTCGCCATCCACATCGCCCACCGAACAGTCGTTTGGTCTGTACTGATAGGAGCGTCCGTCTGGTGTGTTGCCGCCTTCAGGACGGTCGAGTGGGATAGAGCGATAGAGGTCCAGCCAAGGGGTGACCTCGTCAGATGTAAGAGGGCTGATGTCTGATGCAGGATGGGTGACAACGGAATAGCGTGACGTTGCCGTTCCTTTCTTGTCAGTATAGTTGGTTACTTTCAGCCCCTTGGCGATGGTCTTGCCGTCGCGTAAAAGGTCGAAAGTAGTGCCTTTAGCATCAGTACCTAATATGCGCCAACTAACGAAGATGCCTTCGTCTTGGGCTGGTAGGGCTATGACACCGCGGTCCAGCCGTTCCATCTGTTCGGGATAGGTCTTATAGGTTTGCGCCACGATGTGGCAATTGAGAAAATGAGAGAATGAGAGAATGAGGAGAGCTGCGCATCTTATCTCTTTTCTTATTCTCATTAAAATGGTCTCGTAATAGCAGTTAGTATGTATCGTAGTAGTTCTCATTATCTCAATTTCTCATTATCTCAATTTCTTTAGATAGTTCGCCAGCGGACTCTTGTTGTCGCGCAGTCCCTTGGCAATGCTCTGTGCGTTGGTCTTGGCGCCTAAGAGTGACGTGTGCGTGTGGTCGTGGTTGAAGTACTTCATGGCTTTCTCCTTCTTGCCACACTTCTTGTCGAGGAAGTCAGCGGTGATGTTGTGGAGGTCCACAAATTCACAGCCCGTTTCTGCTGCCACCTCACGATACCATTTTCCGTACGTATCGTTGCGGCGTTCTATCTTACCGTTCGGCCATTCATTACGTGGTGTCAGCGAAACCAGGATAGGTGTGGCACCCTTTTCGCGAACGTCTTGAATGAACTTCTTCAGATACCAACCAAAGGAATAGACAACCTCGTAGCTGCCCACCTGTGTGTTGGCTTTCAACTTCTGGTCGATGACGTTTTGTTTGCTTAAGTCCTCCTTGGCAGCCTGCATGCGATAGACGTGGCAGGTGTCCTTGGTGGTAGCAATGGCACCACGGTATTTGGGCTTGTCGATGGGACTGATGTCGTTATGTCCGAATTGAATGAGTACAAAATCGCCCGGTTTCAACGAGTTATAGACACGTTCCCAGCGTCCTTCGTTCAGATACGAACGACAACTGCGGCCAGCCATGGCGGCATTGACAATATCAATCTTGGCCTCGTCGAAGATGGTGTTGGCTACAGCCCCCCAGCCCCACATGCCATCAGGATCCTTGTCGGCATTCTTCACTGTGCTGTCACCCGTGATGAACACCACAGGTTTACCCTCAGTGCGTGTCAGGTTGTAGGTGGGCAGTTGCACATTACGCATCATGGCTTTCAGCGGGTTGAGTGCAGGATTGTGACTGGCCATCAAACCCTCGGCAGCCGAGCGGGCATTCATCATGGCGCCAAAACGGCTGGTGTGAATTTTGTCGAGGAAGAAGTGGTAGTCGGTCTTCCACTTACCATACGTATCGAGCTTCTGTCCGGAAATCTCGTTCAAGTCAACAAAGGGCACACCCTCCTCGGCAGCTACCTGTATGAGCCATTGTGTGTGTGGCTTGCGCACAATCTTGCCCTTGTCGTCGTAGGCATTGCGTGGTGTCAGCGACATGAGAATGGGGTTGCCGCCTTGCGCGCGTACATCATTAATATATTTGCGCATATAGCCACCATAGGTATATACCGTTTCCTTTTCTCCAGTCTCTTTGATGGTCACGTTCAGCGTATCGTTGCCCACCCCAGGGATGCTGGCACGGGCACGTCCTGAATCATACGGACCGTTGTCGTTATGACCGATGGAGATAATCACCCAGTCACCTGGACGGATAGCCTGTCGGATAGGTTCCCACAGTTTGTTATAGAATGTACGGCTACTCATGCCTCCCAAGGCCTGATTCTCGACGGTAATCTTGGTAGGGTCGAAGTATTCGTGGGCATAGTAGCCCCAGCCCCACTGACCGTTGTTGCCATTGCCCAGTGTACCAGTGCGCATGGTAGAGTTGCCAATCAGAAACAATACGGGATTGTTGCCCCTACGGCTCGAACCAGGAACAGGGCGTGCCGTCATGGCCTTGGCAATACTGTCAGGCGTGTTGTCAACCACTTGATTCACATCTTTGACACCGCTGCGGTCTTTGACTTGTGCCGTAGTCGTTAGGGTAATCGCTGCCAACAGGCAGCCAATAGTTCTTTTAATCATGATTTGTTTTATTGTATGTATTTAAGTAGTTTAAACAGGCTTGCTTCACTGGTCCAACTGAATCCTGGCTCACTCATCACCGATTCCATCAGGCGGCGTTTCTCTTTGTTGAGCACTCGTTTCAGGTTACGCTCATGAGCCAACACATATTTGCCGTTAATCTGTAGATAGTACACATTGATGAGTGGGAAATGGATATCTTGCTGGTCAGCCAAATTATTAGCCGAATAGGTTATCATATCGCCCAAATCGATGTTGCTCAGTTGTCGGTTGTTGATAAGCATGCCTCTCCATGCCACCACATCGATACGCTTGGCACAATACAGCGGTTGGTGATTGATGGTATCCACCTGATAGGCCAAAACCGAGTCAATACGATAGTAGGTACGGTCCTTGAACTCGACTTTTGTCAGTGTCTTCAGATTCGCCTCTTTCGTATCTTGTCCACTCATGTATAGGAGGCTGCTATTCTTAAGGAAGATATTAGCAAACCCTACTTTCAGCTTTTTTCCATCTACCAGATGGATGGTGGCAGGCTGGAATGACTGATACTCCGTTAAAGATGTTGTAGTGGTCTGCGCCGACATAGTCAGTGTGCCAGTTGCCAACAAAAGAAATAATACCAATCTTTTCATAATTATCCCTAATTCTTTATAACCTTATATGTTTTTATTGCCAGCGGCATCTCAATAGTTTTTTCTTATTGTTTTAGCCTATTTGTTTTAATTCGCTGCAAAATTACGAAATAATTATGAATTATGATTGCAACGTCACATTTTTTTCTAAAAAAAAGAATTACGAATTACGATTAATTTTGTACCTTTGCCGTCAAAATACAATTTATGGCTCGCTACTACGTCTTGTTTTTATTGCTTTTGGTTTCCTTCAATGTGTCTGCAGGAAACCTTGATGATATCCGTCGTGCCTTGGAATTGTCCAGTCAGACGCAGGTACAGGAGAAGGTGTATGTCCATACCGACAACGAATGCTATTTCGTAGGCGATACCCTGTGGTATAAGGCTTACGTGGTGCGTGCCGACCAGTTGGTACCTACCGACATGAGCCGTATCCTCTATGTGGAACTGCTTTCGCCTGATGGGCTGTTGGTTGAGCGGCAGCATATCATTATCAGTGCCAATGGATATACATGCGGACAATTTGTATTGACCGATTCCCTTTATTCCGGCTATTATGAGCTACGGGCCTATACCCGTTGGATGCTAAACTTCAATACAGGCCATCAGCGATACAGTAAGCAAGATACGTGGGTTTTCTATAATAAGGATATGGCTGCCGATTTCTACCGTACATGGGACGACTTATACTCGCGGGTTTTTCCTGTATATAGCAAGTCCGACAAGCCTGGCGACTATGATGAGCGCCGCATGTACCAGCGTCCCAAACAGGATCTCCCCCGACAGAAGAAAGACAAGCTCTTGGTATCATTTTATCCGGAGGGAGGACATCTGATAGCTGGGGTCGAGAATCGTGTGGCTTTCGAGGCTGTCGACCAATATGGCGAAGCGATGAACATCAGCGGTGTCATCAATGGTGGTAATGGTCAGTCGCAGACGATTCGGACGGAACACATGGGGCGTGGCATGTTTACCGTCACCCCTTCTGACAAACGCTTGGAAGCCCATTTTACGTTCCGCGGAAAGAAATATGAGGTCTCTTTGCCTCGCGCCGAGCAGCAGGGCGTGGCCTTAAGGCTGGACAATCATCTGCTGCGTATTCATGCTAAGGACCTGCCGCACGATAAGGACTATGCCGTCAGTATCCTTTGTCGTGGCTCATTGCAATACTTCAAGGTATATGATATCGCCAACAGACAATTGGAACTTCCGCTTGACTCCCTGCCCACAGGTGTTAACGAGCTGACGCTCTTCGATAGTGACGGACGCATCTGGGCCAGCCGTCAGTTCTTTGTCAACCATCACGACTACGACGATGGCGTCATCTTAATGGATAATGGACATCAGTCACCAGCCATTAGCTACCAACCCTACGAGAAGATAGAGTTGCCTGTAGTCTGTCAGGGCGTGACGACACCGACAACCATCTCGCTTTCCATTCGGGACACGAATACCGATGAACCCACATACAACAACGGCAATCTGATGACTGATATGTTGTTGTCGAGCGACCTGCGTGGCTTTATAGCCAGTCCTGCTTACTATTTCGAGGCCGACGACGAGACACATCGCCGGCATCTGGATTTGCTGCTGATGGTGCAGGGATGGCGCAAATATAAGTGGAACGAATTGACTGATACCACCCGTACCATGCGCTATCAGCCAGAGACGACGATGACGGTTGAGGGTATGGTGTGCAAAGTTCTGAATGTGGAAGAGGTTCACCCCGATGAGTTGTCGTCATGGCAAGACGCTAAGGTGACAGGCCAGACGACTATAGAGTTTGACGAAGAGGGCGGTCAGACCAGTACAACGGAGTATTATGACATGAATCGTGCTAACGACCATGTCGGCATTAACAACAAAGGTGTACGACGTGAGCTTCTGGTTGAGGCTGAACTGACCGTAGGAACCTTGAACGGTGGCGTTAAGACCGTAGGCAGTACGCAGCGTACACAAGACAGCCGTTTCCTGTTCCAGATACCGCCCTTCTATGGTTATGGCTATCTGAATATGAAAGCCTATACACCATCTGACTCTGTCAAGAAGAATATGGCTTCACGTCGTGATGCCAAGGTGTATGATGAAAAGGCCTATCCCGACTATTTCGTCAAGCGCGACGTCTTCTTCCCCATGACTACTAAGCCTTACAACTACTACCAGTCCCACATGCCTGATATTGATTACGACCTGTTGATTGATACCCTGTCGGCACTCTCCATGGAGAACGATGTGCATCAATTGGCTAATCTCAACGTTAAGGGACATCGCCGTGGCCGTCGTGCTGTCGATTGGAACAAACCGGCCTTCGTCATGAATGCCTACGATATCTATAATGAACTGACAGACCGCGGCCTCTCCTTCGGCTATTTCGATATGCGCCAGTTCCCCTTGCAGGTATGCCACTATCTTTATGGCAATATGGGGCTGCACAGACGGTATAACATAGATGGACGACTGGATCGTTACACGTATTGGCGCAACTATTCGCCCCTGAGCCGCGATTCCAGTGAGGCCGAAACGGCTGGATTGGTCCGTGCCCACCGTACTTCCCAGTATCTCTATTCCAATCTATTGCTGAGCCGATTGCAGGACGTCCGTGTGTTTAGTGATTTCGAGCCTCGCAATCCTGACTCGACCTTAGTAGAACACGAACTTTCAGCAGCTGCTACTGTCGAGATGGTGCCCATTCCTAATGACGGACGCCAGGTGGTATTCCGCGACCGCCATATCGTCTTCCAAGGCTTTAACGCTCCGGAAGCGTTCTATCAGCCCGACTACAGTCAGCGTCAGCCAGGCGAATGTCCTGCCGACTACCGCCGCACGCTCTATTGGAATCCCAATGCCGTCACCGACGAGCAAGGCCGCTTCGTAGCGACTTTCTATAACAACGGCAAAGAGACGCGCATCCGAATGTCTGCTGCAGGTGTCACCAGTGATGGACGCCTGTTGCATAGCAAATAGCGAGAAAAAGCCAAAAACGTTTGGCTTTTTTCTGCTTTATTTGTACCTTTGCACCCGACAACGAACTACATTGAATAACAAATCTGAAAAAATATGAAAACAAGAGTAAAGTTTCTGATGGTCTTACTGGCTGTATGCGTTTCCTTGCATGCCCAGCAGTTGGCTTTCCCAGGTGCCCAAGGTTTTGGACGTTTTGCAACAGGTGGACGCACTGGTAGCGTTTACCATGTGACTAACCTCAACGACTCTGGCACGGGGTCGCTGCGCGATGCCGTCAGCCAGCCCAACCGTATCGTGGTGTTCGACGTGAGCGGCGTTATCCGTATCAACTCACGACTGGTGTTCAAGAGCAATCTGACTATTGCTGGACAGACGGCACCAGGTGAGGGTATCACCGTCTATGGCGATGGCATGTCGTGCTCCGGTGCCACCAATGTCATCATGCGCTACATGCGATTCCGCATGGGTACTGTTGGAACGAAGGATGCCGACTGTGCAGGACTGGCCAATGGCGGAAATATTATTTTCGACCATTGCTCCTTTGCTTGGGGACAGGACGAGAATTTCTCCATCAACTGGGACAACAAGGGTACGGCTCCCCATGATGTCACCATTCAGAATAGTATTGTGGGACAGGGTTTGATGGCTCACTCGGCAGGTGGTCTCATCCAGGCCGACAACATCACCATGTATCGCGTGCTGCTATGTGACAATAAGACGCGTAACTTCAAGGTGAAGGGCAAGCACCAATATGTCAACAACATTGTTTATAACTGGAGCACCTATGCCTACGAGATGGGTGGCGAGTCCAGCGGTGAGTCATTTGGCAACGCTGTGGGTAACCTTTTCATCAATGGTAATTCAACAAGCACCTCGGCCAACGGATTCTCTGGTGGTAATAGTGGCTTCCACTTCTATGGTGCCGACAACTGGCAGGACCGCAACAAGGACGGCGTGTTCAATCCGGAGTTGTTTACAGGTGACGGTGGCGGCGACCGCCAGTCTAAGCCTTACGACTATCCCGAACTTGAGACGTGGGCTGGCAACTCGCTCGTTGACAACCTGCTGCCTGAGGTGGGTGCCTCGTTGCCTTACCGCGACCTGACTGATGCCTATATGGTGAACGAGGTGCTGAGCTTCGGTAAGAAGGGCAACCTCATCACCAGCGAGAAGGACCTGCCATACGGCACACCCGACACATGGACAGTCTTTAAGGGTACCAAACCTGCCGATGCCGATAAAGATGGTATGCCCGACGCATGGGAGACTGCCAATGGCACTGACCCTCAGAAGAACGATGCCATGACCATTGCTGCTAATGGCTATGCCAATATCGAAAATTATGTCAACAGCATCACGAAGGCTGCCCGTCAGTTCTTCCTGCGCGCTCCGATGCTGTTAGGCTTGCAGTCATCTACGACCAATAGCCTGACGCTGGAGTGGAGTGACTTTACCGACAATGAGGAAGGTTTCATTGTTGAAATACAGAAGGACGGCCAGTTCGTTGAGGTTGGCCGTACTACAGATTCATGGTTTACGATTCAGGAATCATGGTTACAGCCTGCCACGGCATACGTCGTCCGCGTCTGTGCCTACCAGGGTGAACAAAAGTCTGACTACACCTCCGAAGTAACTGTAAAGACACGTCCGGAGCAGGTTGACATCATTGATGCTGAGACCTTTGCCGGTACTGGTGACGGTGAGTGGCTGATAGCTCCAGCTACCGACGAAACCATTACGCTCTCTGAGGCTACGCCAAAGACTGCTGTCGTGGTACGTTCTGACGCTCATGTCACACTGGCTGGTTCAGGTTATATCAGCGGTGCAGCCTCGCTCAACAAGACGGGAAATGGTACGCTTACCGTGGCTTCTAATCAGCAGTACGAGGGTGCTTCTGTCCTTCATAAAGGCACATGGGAGTTCTCAACCTTGAAAAATGGTGGCGAAGCCAGTGGCTTAGGCAAGAGCATGGAGTTTGCCCAGAACTGGGTGATGGCTGGCGGCACATATAAATATACTGGCTCTTCAACGGCTACTAACCGTTCTGCCCGTCTCTACGATGCTACTACATTCGCTATCGACAATGCTTCGACGGTTGTGACGATGAATGGTAGCTTTGAGGGGCAAGGCGACTTGACGGTCGATGGTAAGGGACAGCTTTTGGTGAATGCAGCCAATTTCTTCAGTTTCGACGGTCATGTGGTGCTGAAAGGCGGTGAGGTGCGACTGGCTACCAAGGATATCTCTGATAAGGGTATTGGCAGCGCTTCGAAGATGGTGGCGCAAGGCGGTAAATTCTCTTCTGTCGGCAAGAACGAAGCCAACGTTACCTACAGTTTCCCCATTGAGGTTGTGCCTGGCACGACATCGGCGATAGAAATCGACCGTTGGTCTACCAGTAAAAATACGGTTACCGGCAGCGGCACGCTGGAATGGGGTGTTTGTTACCTTCGTGAGTATATCGAGGGCAACTGGGACAACTTTACCGGTAAGCTCATCATTAAGCCCTTCGGCAATTACGGCAGTAATCGTCAGTTTGCCATCCGCAATAACGTCGGTATCAGAAATGCTACCATTGAGTTGAAGAGCGGCGCTGCCATCAATGGTGCCAAGAACCAATCGACATACTATATTGGCGGACTGTCTGGCGAAAGCGGTTCCAAGCTTTCTGGATTCAACGTGAAGGCAAAAGGCGAGGGCACTTGGGTCGTTGGCGGAGCCAATACTAACGAGACCTTCAATGGAGTCATTGACAATAACGACCAGGCGGGAAGTCATCCTGGTACGACCAGTATTGAGAAGCAGGGAACCGGCGAATGGCGTCTGACAGGAGCAAACGTATATAGTGGTACAACCAAAGTGAATGGTGGTACGCTGATAGTCAACGGCAAGCATACCGGCACTGGTGCGGTGACAGTTGCTGCCGCAGCCAAACTGGCTGGTAAGGGTACACTTGCTGCAGCCACTACCGTCAACGGTACATTGTTAGTGGGTGACACATTGGCTACAGATAAGGGCCTGACTTTCTCAGGCGGACTGAAACTGGGTAGTGCTGCCGTTCTGCAATTGAACGATGCAATGGCTGAAACAAAGTACTACGACGGTGACGAAATACAAGCCTTTACCGGTACCGTGACGGGTACGTTTGCCAAAATTGTACCCGAGACACCTGGCGAGGGACAGACATGGGATACCACCGACCTCTACACCAAAGGCATTTTGAAGGTGGTGGGTGGTGGTTCCAAGCCTGACGATCAGTCGGGAACCGAGCCTTCCGGCGACACCCAGAAAGCTTGTCTGGCTTGGGGCAACATGTCGCGCACTGGTGGCGACAATGCCTGCACCGAATTGGTCGGTACAGAGGCCTCACCATCCAATAACATCGGTTTCAGCATGAAGTACACCACCGTGACAGACAAATACTATAGTAAGGGCAGCAAGATGACCTACGACTTCGACGGCATACAGCGTACTGGTATCACGCTGTCGAATGGTGCACAGAACACCATCGGACTGCCTGAAGGTGCCAAAGCCACCAAGATTACCTTCTGGAGTATCGTGGGTAATAACGCCAGCAGCCGTACCAGCTATTGGAAGGAAGTGGCAGGCAAGAACTATACAGAAGCCGACGGCCAGATTTTTGACCTGAGTGCTACGGCCAGTGCTCCCAACAAGGCAGAGTTCGTACTCGACAATGTCGAGAAGCAGTTGACGTTCACTAACAGCGGCGAGCAGCAGAGCATCGTCATCGTCCTCGAGTTCCACTACGGCGGTTCTACCGGCATCAGCACCTACAAAGCTATCGGTACACCTACCAGCGTTGAATACTTTACGCTAAAGGGCGAGCGTGTTGCCATTCCGGCTCATGGCCTTTACATCATGCGCGCTACCATGCCCGACGGTACTGTTGTCAGCAGGAAGGTGAGCAAGTAGCAGTACGATGAGGCTACCAGGACTTCTTCAGATCATCCTGTTGCTGGCACTCTCATGGAGTGTCCAGGCTTCAGGACGTGTAAAGCTCAACGTTTTCGATAAGCCAAATGAGCAGAGTGAAGCTCGCTTCGACTCTGCCATGGCGAGAAAAGGTCGAGTAAAACTCAACTTCAATGCCGACTGGCGTTTGTGTGTAGGCGATTTCCCAAAGGCTGCCGAGGCTGCATTTGATGACAGCCGGTGGCAACAGGTGACGCTGCCCTATGCCTTCAATGGCCACGAGGCGTTCAAGAAAGACATCGTCGATTTGACCGACACCATCTGCTGGTATCGCAAGACTTTCTCGATTCCCGCCTCTTTCGGTGGGGATGGGAGCGACTCCAAGGTCTTCATCGAGTTCGAGGGTGTGCGCCAGGGTGCCGACTTCTACCTGAACGGCCACCATCTGGGCTTCAGCGAGAATGGTGTGATGGCATGTGGTTTCGACCTGACGCCGTATGTTAAAGCGGGAACGAACGTCATGGCCGTGCGCTGCGATAACAACTGGAACTACCGTTCACGCAAGCATGACAGCCGCTACCAGTGGAACGACAAGAACTTCAATGCCAACTACGGCGGCATTCCCAAGAATGTTTATCTGCACGTCACCGACCGTCTCTACCAGACGCTGCCTCTATATTCAGACTTGGGAACGACGGGCACATACATCTATGCAACGGACTTTGACATCCCGAACCACAAGGCGGTAATACATGCCGAGTCTGAGGTGCGTAACGAGGATTCCCATGCGCGTACCTTTATTTATTGTGCCCAAGTGCTTGATGCTGACGGCAGGGAGGTTGCCCGTTTCCAAGGCAGTCCCGTCACCCTGCAACCTGACGAGACACGCATTGTCAAAGCTCAGCAGGCGGTCAGCGGTCTGCACTTTTGGTCGTGGGGTTACGGCTACTTATATACCATCAAGACGTCTCTTGTGGTCGACGGTTCTGCCGCAGACACGGTCATTACACGGACGGGCTTCCGCAAGACACGCTTCGGTGAGGGCAAGATATGGCTCAACGACCGTGTACTCATGGTGCACGGCTATGCCCAGCGCACCAGCAACGAGTGGCCGGGTGTGGGCATCTCTGTGCCTGCCTGGCTCAGCGACTATAGCAATGCCTTGATGGTGGAGTCGGGCGGCAATCTTGTACGGTGGATGCACGTGACACCGTGGAAGCAGGACATCGAGTCGTGCGACCGTGTCGGTCTCATCCAGGCCATGCCTGCCGGTGATGCCGAGAAGGATGTGGAGGGAGCACGTTGGCACCAGCGTACCGAGCTGATGCGCGACGCCATCATTTATAACAGGAATAATCCTTCCATCATCTTCTACGAATGTGGCAACGAGAGCATCAGCCGCGAACACATGCTCGAAATGAAGCAGATTCGCGACCTGTTCGACCCTTATGGCGGACGAGCCATCGGCAGTCGTGAGATGCTCGACATCGACGAGGCGGAGTATGGCGGCGAGATGCTGTATATCAACAAGTCGCACAAACACCCCATGTGGGCCATGGAATACTGTCGCGACGAGGGCTTGCGCAAGTATTGGGACGCGTACAGCTATCCCTTCCATAAGGAGGGCGACGGTCCGCTCTACCGTGGCAAGCCCGCTACTGAATACAATCATAATATGGATCAGTTTGCCATCGAGATGGTACGCCGTTGGTACGACTACTGGCATGAGCGTCCTGGCACAGGTACCCGCGTCTCTGCAGGTGGTGTGAAGATTGTGTTCTCCGACACCAACACTCACCATCGCGGTGAGTCGAACTATCGCACCAGTGGCGTTACCGATGCTATGCGCATTCCAAAGGATGCCTTCTTCGCCCATCAGGTCATGTGGTCAGGTTGGGTGGACGACGAGCAAGCCAAGACGTATATCATTGGGCATTGGAGCCTCACCCCCGGCCCCTCTCCAAAGGGCGAGGGGAGTAATATGAAGAGGCCCGTGTATGTTGTATCAACGGGCGATGAGGTAGAACTGTTCCTCAATGGCAAGAGCATGGGTAAAGGTCGTCGTGAATACAATTATCTTTTCACGTTCGACAATGTACCCTACGAGCCTGGCACCCTGGAGGCTGTGGCTTCCGATGGCAGCCGCTATCAGTTGGAGACAGCCGGTGAACCCTATCGCCTGAAGTTGACAACCATCGAGAACCCTGAGGGCATGAAGGCCGACGGTGCTGACATGGCTTTGATTCAGGTCGAGGTCGTCGATAAGCAGGGACGTCGATGTCCGTTGGACGACCGCCTCATTAACTTCTCGCTGATGGGCGAAGGCCAGTGGATTGGCGGTATCGGTACCCAGCGGGCTGACAACTACGTCGGTGCTATGGCGCTGCCTGTTGCGTGTGGCGTCAACCGCGTACTGGTGCGCAGCACTGTCCATGCAGGAACCATCACTGTCTATGCCAGTGCCGAAGGACTCAACGGCGTGCAGCAAGCCGTCATCAAGACGAATGCTGTTGATACAGAGCGACTGATGCCAGCTCTGACACTCAAAGGACAGCTGACTCGTGGCGAGACGCCGCTGACCCCGTCATATCAGGAACGTGCCGTTGGCATAGGCATCAAGACAGCCAAGGCGGGCTATGACTCTGAGCATGCCGCACGCAGCTTCGATGACAACGAACTGTCGGAGTGGAAGAATGACGGCAGACTTTCTACCGCCTGGATTACTTATCAGTTGGAGCGCAAGGCCGTCATCAGCGACATCTGCCTGAAACTGACCGGCTGGCGGCTGCGCAGTTATCCACTGGAGATTTACGCAGGCAAGAAACTGATATGGAGTGGCGAGACACCACGCAGTCTGGGTTACGTCCATCTGACGCCAGCCCAGCAGGTGAAGACCGACGAGATAACCATTCGTCTGAAGGGTGCCGGCAAAGATAAAGATGCCTTTGGCGGTATCGTCGAAGTGGCGGAACCTGCCGCTGGCGAACTCGACTTGTTCAAGGCCAAGAACGGTGGCGACACCAAGAGCGAGCTGCGCATCGTCGAGGTGGAGTTTATTTCTGAGATAAGGTAATTAATTGATAAAGTATGATGAAACAGTTACTGACGCTGCTTTGCTGGGTGTTGGCGGCTGAGGGCATGGGCCAGACGGCTTTCCTGCAGTCTCGTGCCCTGTGGGCCAGCATCAATGGGGCCAAGAACGCCTCGCTTGACGACTATCAGCAGCATACGGGCAAGGTGCTTGTCACGTGGCGCATGTTGCCGGGCGACAATGCTGCCACAGGCTTCGACCTTTACCGCACCATTGGCACTGGAGTGGAGAAGAAGATAGCCGCGAATATCCTTAACCGTACCTGCTTTCAGGACGGTACGGCCAGTACCACTGCCGACAACCGCTACCGTCTGACGTACGCGGGCAGCGCAGAGACACTCGCTACCTTTACACTCACCAAAGCTCAGGTCAGCGGCGGTCTGCCCTATATCAGCATCCCGCTGGCCGACACGAAGGATGTGTATGAGAACACGGCGCAGATTGTCTATACAGCCAACGATGTCAGCGTGGGCGACTTGGACGGCGATGGCGAGTTTGAGATCGTCGTCAAACGCCTGCAGAGCGTGAAGGATGCCGACGGCAATATCGTCAGTGACGGTTCCGGTGCCAGTTACTCGCAGCAGGATTGCCTATGGGCTGTCATCTGGGATGCCTATAAGCTTGACGGCACCCTGCTCTGGCGCATCAAGGGTGGCCCGGGCATTATCCTTGGCAATTCGTCGAGCTTTGCCATTGCCGACTTCGATGGCGACGGCTGTGCCGAAATGGCCATCCGCACCTGCGAAGGCACGGTATTTGGCGACGGCCAGCAGATTCCCGACACTGACGGCGACGGTATCATTGACTATCGGACGTGGGGCAATCTGAACAGCAGCAGTCCCGGATGGATAGACCACTACAATTCTGCTGGTCCCGAATTTATCAGTATCATTGACGGCAAGACGGGACGTGAACTGGCCCGTGATCATTTTATCAACCGCGAAACCAGTGCTTCCTGGGGCGATGATTACTGGAAACGGGCATGCTCATTCCGGGTCGGTGTGGGTTGTTTCGACGAGACGGGTCTGCCCTCCGTTGTACTTGGACGCGGGGTGTATGCCCATAGCGTCGTCGAGGCATGGGACTGGCGCGACGGTCAGCTGACGCGCAAGTGGCGTTTCGATACCAACGACGGCAAGACCGGCAAGGATGGTCGTAAGCACAGCACATACGCTGGTCAGGGCAACCACTCACTGAATGTGGCCGATCTCGATGGTGACGGACTCGACGAGGTGATGTATGGCTCGATGGCTGTCGATGACGATGGTATCGGTCTATGGAATACCAGTCTGGGGCATGGCGATGCTAACCATGTGGGTAAGTTCCTGCCCGAGCGTGAGGGCTTGCAGGTGTTCCACTGTTTGGAGAGCGGTCGTACCATGGTTGCGCTGCATGATGCCCGTGACGGTAGCGTCATCTGGCAGAAAGACGGCAGTAGCGACAACGATATGGGGCGTTGCCTCGTTGGCGACTTCTTCCCCGAATATCCGGGTTGCGAGTTCTTCTACTATCAGGGCAACTACATCCGGCAGGATGGCACCGAGACCACCATCAATACCAAAGGACAGAAGGGTGGGTGCGGCATGGCTGTATGGTTCGACGGCAACCTGTCGCGCCAACTCATCGAGGATAATATCATCCAGAGTCCTAAGTACGGTCGTACCTTCACCATGTACCGTTACAGCGAAACCTTTATCAATGGCACCAAGTCCAATCCGTCGTGGTATGGCGACCTGGTTGGCGACTGGCGCGAAGAGGTGATCGTGCCCGACGCCACGCGCTTGCAGGACATCAAGATTTTCTCTACCTGGTATCCCACTACCCATAAGTTCCCTTGGCTCATGACCGACCACTGCTACTGGCTGAGCTGTCTCAACGAGAATATTGGCTATAATCAGCCTACGCATACTGGCTACTACTTAGGCAGCGACCTGAAGAGCGATGCCGACGCCTGGGCTGAGGCTGAGAAAGTACAGAATAAGGGTGTCGTGACGGGTATCTCTGAAATTAAGACAATGAGAAATGTAGACAATGAGAATTTCTTCGACCTGTTAGGTCGTCGCGT
>JAEEGJ010008625.1_pt1 | contig 27952 bp, 29 predicted proteins | sample 8958761 | NCBI WGS metagenome assembly JAEEGJ01 (sample SAMN16246546, study PRJNA631951) | gut metagenome | biome: gut microbiome; feature: rumen; material: RS-attached | host: Bos | place: Iran: Karaj | collected 2018-10 | reverse complement strand
CAAGTTCTTTAATCTTAACGTTGTAAGGATTCTCAACGATGTCAAGAACAGTAGCGGTGAGGCCTGCGTTTTCTTTTAACTTGATTACGCCGTTTGCTTCAAGCAAAAGAAGGGCTCTTGCTTCATTGGTGGTGTCGTTGGGTACTGCGATGGTGTCGCCGTCAGCAATATCGGAAAGGGAAGCCTTCTTGCCGGGATAGATACCGAAGGGCTCATAGTGAATGCCGCCTGCGTTTACAAGATGGGTCTTCTGTTCGTCGTTAAAGCTGTTAAGGTAAGGAATGTGCTGGAAGTAGTTGGCATCAAATTCACCGCTTTCAACTACGAGGTTGGGCTGTACGTAATCTTCGAATTCTACGATGTCAAGCTCGTAGCCTTTGTCGCTTAAGAGTTCTTTTGCCTTGGCAAGAATCTCTGAGTGAGGAACGGGTGATGCCGCAATCTTTATAACAACCTTCTCAGCGGGTTCAGCGGTGTTTGTGGCAACGGGTGCTGCGGTAACGCCGCCTTCAACTACAAGGCTGTCTTCATAGTCAAGACCATAGGTGTCAACAAGTGTAGCTTCGTAGTCCTTGTGGAAGAAGTTCTCGCTTGCAAGGTCTTTGATTTCGTCATTGATAAAGGTAAGAAGTGTGGTGTTTCCTTTAGTTACTGCGGGAGCGATGGTGTCCTGGCTGCCGAGAGAAGGAATACCTACGGTGTAGCCTTCGTTCTGAAGTGCAAAAGCAATAACTTCTGTGTTGTCGTTGGCCCATGCTACTGCGGTGCCGTTTTCGAAAGCGTTCTTGGCATTTGCATAGGTGTCATATTTCTGAAGTTTGATTTCGGGGTTGTTCTCAATAAGATAGGTCTCAGCGGTGGTACCGGAAATAACGATTACTTCGTCGTCTGCGGTAAGCTGTGACAAATCGGTAATGACTCTGTCGTTGTGAGAAACTACACCAAGCGCAACGTTCATGTAAGGAAGTGCAAAATCAACCTTCTCCGCTCTGTCCTTTGTAACAGTGAAGTTGGCAAGGATAACGTCAACTTTACCGGTTTCAAGGTATTCTACACGGTTGGCTGCTTCTGTTGATACGTAGTTAACTTTAACGCCAAGGTCCTCGGCAAGTCTTTCTGCGTAGTAAACATCGTAGCCCTGATATTTACCGTTTTCATCTACATAACCAAAGGGGTTCTTGTCGGAGAATACTCCGATGTTAATGGTTCCTTCGCTCTTGATTTCGTCAAGAGTACGATATACTTTCTTGTCATCTGCGTCCTTTTTTGCTCCGCATGCGGCAATGCCTGCCACAAGTACGAGGCTTAAGACTATTGCCAGAATATTTTTCAACTTTTTCATTTTAAAAATCCTCCAAAAATCATAAATCAGCGTATTCGTTAACCGTTTCTTTACGCTTATAGGTAAAACTTCTTAAAAATTCTTTGGACCGCTCGGTCTTTGGATTGTTAAAGAATTCTTCCGGAGTGCCTTCCTCCCAGATTTTTCCTTCCTCAAGAAGAATTATTCTGTCCGCAACCGCCTTCGCAAACTGCATTTCGTGGGTGACGATAAGCATCGTCTTTCCTTCGTCCGCAAGGTCCAGTATTACTTCCAAAACTTCTCGTACCATTTCGGGGTCCAGTGCAGCGGTGACTTCGTCAAAAAGAAGTACTTCCGGATGCATTATGAGTGCCCTTACTATGGCTATTCTCTGCTTCTGCCCTCCCGATAACTGTCTTGGGTAGGCCAAAGCCTTATTGTCAAGTCCGACTCTTTTTAAAAGGGCCATGGCTTCGTCCTTAACTTCTTCTTTTTTTCTGTTAAGGACCTTAACCGGTGCCAAAAGAATATTGTCAAGCACATTCATGTGTGGAAAAAGCTCGTAACTTTGAAATACCATTCCGATTTTCCTGCGAATCTCGGAAATGTTTTTGGATGCCTTAAGTACGGGCTCCCCGTTAAGTTTAATGCTTCCTCCCTGAATGTCTTCAAGTCCGTTTAAACACCTAAGCAGAGTGCTTTTTCCGCATCCGCTTGAGCCTACGATTACTATTACCTCTCCTTTTTTGACCGAAAGGCTTAAATCGTTAATAACCGTAAGATCGTCATACTTTTTAATAAGATGTTCAATTTCAAGTATCGCTTCGGACACGTATTACCTCCACTTTGCTTCAAGTTTTTCCGAAAAAATGCTAAGGGGTCTGCAGGCTATGAAGTAGAGCATAAAAACTATTAGATATACTCCAAATGCAGCGTTGGGACTGGACATTCGATTGGCTTCTATTATCTGCTGCGCCACCTTTAAGACTTCAACCACGCCTATCATAAGTACTAAGCTGGTGGTCTTAATCATGCGGGTAATCAGATTGATTGACTGGGGAATGAGCCTCCTTACAGCCTGGGGAATTACTACGTATCTGTAAGTGTCGATTCTGCTAAGTCCGAGTGCTCCTGCACTTTCATACTGGTGTTTTGCAACGCTCTCCAAAGCCCCTCTTACCAAGTCTCCCATTTCGGCGCTCCCCCATAGAGAGAACACAATTATTGCCGAAACAGTTCCTGAGATATTTATGCCGAGAGCTTTCGTACTTCCAAAGAAGACGATAAACAAGAGCACCAGTTGTGGCATTATTCGGATGACCTCAAGGTAACATCGGGTGAGTGCCCTCACTATCGGGTTCTTAAAGGACATTAATATCCCCACCACCAGACCGAATGCTATGCTGATGGCCACCGATATGAGGCTTATCTCAAGTGCCGTTGCAAGGCCGCCCAAAAGTCTTATGAAGTTTTTGCCTTTAAACAGTACTTCGAGCCCCAAATCCGGCATACTTTAGTTTCCTTTCGGTAAGGCTTCCCAGTAGTGATACCGGGAGCAAAATTATTAAGTAAAATACCACAAGCAGGAACAGACTCTCTGTCGTGTTGTAGTAGATACCTATCAGATCCTTGGCCGTAAACATAAGGTCCATTAAGCTTATGGCCGAAAAAACACTGGTTTCTTTTAACAAAAAGATTACGTTGGCCACAATGGCGGGTGCGCTTATGGCAAAGGCCTGAGGAATGATTACGTATACAGCCGTCTTAAACTTCGAAAGACCCAGGCTGTATGCGCTTTCCTCCTGAATGGGCTCCACGGCTTCAATGCCGCTTCGGATACCCTCTGCCATGTAGCCCGCTCCCAAAAACACCAGTCCGATAACGCCGCAGGTCTCTGCCTTCATGGCGATACCAATCTTTGGAAGCCCGTAATATATAAAGAAAAGCTGAATGAGAAGCGGTGTATTGCGGCTTAACTCTATGTAAGCCTTTATGATAGGGCTTAAGACCGGAATTTTGTAAAACCTTATGATTGCAAAAACCGTTCCCAAGACAAGTGCTATCGCTATTCCTGCCAGTCCGATTCTTACAGTGAGGAGACCCGCTTTCGCAAAGAGGGGCAGGTTATTAATAATAAATTCTCGGTCCATTTACCTTACCTTCTGACTAAATTGCCGCAAAGCCTTTCTCTAAATCTGCGATGATATCATCGATGTGTTCCGTACCGATGGAAAGACGGATAGTATTTCTGTTGATACCCTGATCTGTAAGTTCCGCATCGGAAAGCTGTGAATGAGTGGTGGATGCGGGATGAATTACAAGGCTCTTAACATCGGCAACGTTTGCAAGAAGCGAGAAGATTTCAAGGTTGTCGATAAACTTCCATGCTTCTTCCTGACCGCCCTTAATGTCGAAGGTGAAAATAGATGCGCCTCCGTTGGGGAAGTACTTCTTGTAAAGTGCGTGGTCGGGATGATCCTCAAGTGAAGGATGGTTAACTTTCTCTACCTTGGGATGATTCTTTAAGAATTCAACAACCTTCTTGGTGTTCTCCGCATGTCTGTCAAGTCTTAAGGAAAGTGTCTCAACACCCTGCAAAAGAAGGAAAGCGTTGAAAGGTGAAATGGTAGCACCGGTATCTCTTAAAAGAATGGCTCTGATGTAAGTTACAAAAGCTGCGGGGCCTACTGCATCGTAGAAAGAAACTCCGTGGTAGCTGGGGTTGGGATCTGCAATCTGGGGATAATTGCCGCTTACCTTCCAGTTGAAGTTACCGCTTTCAACGATGATACCGCCGAGGGTGGTACCGTGACCGCCGATGAACTTGGTAGCCGAATGAACTACGATGTCAGCACCGTGCTCGATGGGACGGATGAGATAAGGTGTTCCGAATGTGTTGTCGATTACGAGGGGAAGTCCGTGCTTGTGAGCAATCTTGGCGATTTCGTCGATGTCCGGAATATCGCTGTTGGGGTTGCCGAGGGTTTCAAGGTAGATTGCTCTGGTGTTGTTCTGAATAGCACCCTCAACTTCTGCAAGGTTGTGAGCATCAACGAATGTGGTGGTGATGCCGTACTGGGGAAGTGTGTGTGCCAGTAAGTTGTAGCTTCCGCCGTAGATGGTCTTCTGTGCTACGATGTGGCCGCCGTTAGCTGCCAAAGCTTCGATGGTGTAGGTGATGGCTGCCGCGCCGGATGCAAGTGCAAGTGCTGCGCTGCCGCCTTCAAGTGCTGCGATTCTCTTTTCCAAAACGTCCTGAGTGGAGTTGGTAAGTCTGCCGTAGATGTTACCTGCATCCGCAAGGCCGAAACGGTCTGCTGCGTGCTTGGAATTATGGAATACGTAAGAGGTGGTCTGGTAAATCGGAACCGCTCTTGAATCGGTTGCGGGATCTGCCTGTTCCTGTCCTACGTGTAACTGTAATGTTTCGAATTTGTATGTGCTCATGATGTTGTCTCCTTTTATTGAATAATTTGTTTTAGTTTAGGTTGGTTTGGTTGGTTAGTTAAGTGCGTTATCTTTTGGTTTTTTGTAAAAAGAAAGCCCGAGGGCTTATTCCGCTCCCGGGCTGATGGCTCAATGTAAGGTTCAACATCGATTATAATCAGGACGCTTGTCAACGCAAACAGACGCCCCGGCCACATTTAAAGCCCGGGAGTTAAGCATTCGACAGCAACACATGACTGAAACGCTATGAAGTTTGAACGAATTGTAATCGTACATTGCTGTCTCTCCTGTCCTGATTAATCTGTGGAAATCTGCCGCTTTCCATCTGCGTTTTTTACGATGGGTAAAGATTATCACGATTAACCTACTATGTCAATAGGTTAATCGCATATTTTTTAAATAATTATTCCGCCGCCTATAATACAGGCGTTTTCGTCATAGAATACCGCTGACTGGCCCGGCGCACAGAGCTTTACGGGAGTGTCAAAAGAAACCCTTGCGACATCCGAAGTCTCCATAGTAACCACAGCCTTTTGAGGCTTGTGATGATACCGTACCTTGACATGGCATTCAAATTCAGCACCGGCCTTTGGCGGTTCGATGGATAAGAAGTTTAAGTCTCTGCATCTTATCTCGCTGAGCCTTGCAGACTCCTCTCCCGCCAGAACAACTTCATTGGCGGCCGCATCAATGCTTTTTACATAAGCAGGGTGCCTCAGGGCTATGCCGAGACCCTTTCTTTGGCCTACGGTGTAGTTGATGATGCCTTTGTGGCGGCCCAGGATCTTACCGTCTTCGTCCACGAAATTGCCTTCGCCGGGGATTTCGCTTTCGGCATGCTCTCTTATGTAGTCTGCGTAGTTGCCGTCGGTTACAAAGCATATCTCCTGAGAATCGGGCTTGCCTGCCACAAAAAGGCCTTCGTCGGCAGCAATCTTACGCACTTCTTCTTTGGACATGTCACCAAGGGGCATCAGGGTGTGAGCCAGCTGCTCCTGGGTAAGTTTGTAGAGCATGTAGGTCTGATCCTTCTCCGCATGAAGAGCCGTCTTGACCGTATAGCGCCCGTTTTCAAGCCTTATCACGTGGGCATAGTGACCGGTGGCAACATAGTCCGCGTGAAAAATCTTTGCATAATAAAGCATTCTGTCCCACTTTACATAGCGGTTACATTCTATGCAGGGATTGGGGGTTCTTCCGCAAAGATACTCGTTTATGAAAGGATTGATTACCTTGTCTTTAAAAATATCCGCGCAGTTAAGGGGATAATAGGGAATACCTATTTTATTGGAAATACGGCGGGCATCGTCCATTTCGCAGCAACGGCTTTCCTCGCCGGTGTCCGATTGCCAGATGCGAAGGGTCACGCCTGTTACGTCATAGCCCGCCTTCTTAAGAAGAAATGCCGCGACAGCGCTGTCAACGCCGCCCGACATTCCCACAATAACTTTCTTCATATTATTTTTGTTCCGAGCCGTGCTTGGAGTAGTAGTCGTCCAAAGCAGACTTAATGGCTTCTTCTGCCAAAACCGAGCAGTGCATCTTGTAGTCCGGAAGTCCGTCGAGAGCCTCCGCAACAGCCTTATTGGTAAGCTGCATGGCTTCGGAAACGGGCTTGCCCTTTATAAGTTCGGTGGCCATGGAGCTTGACGCTATAGCGCTGCCGCAGCCGAAGGTTTCGAACTTAACGTCCGAAATAATATTGTCATCAATCTTTAAATACATCTTCATGATGTCACCGCACTTGGCGTTACCTACCTCGCCTACGCCGTCGGCATCCTCTATGACTCCCACGTTTCTGGGATTACGAAAATGGTCCATTACTTTTTCACTGTATAATGCCATGATGATTCTCCTTACAGAATGAATTGTTTCTTGCCTGCCACAAGGTCTCTCCAGATGGGCGAGAAACCGCGGAGGTACTCAACTACTTCTTTGACCGACTTAATGATGTACTCGATGTCTTCATCGCTTGTGTCCTCGTTGATGGTAAGTCTCAAAGAACCGTGGGCCACATCATGCACACGTCCGATTGCGAGAAGCACGTGGCTGGGGTCAAGGGAGCCTGAAGTGCAGGCGCTTCCCGAAGAAGCCTGTATTCCCTTGTCATCAAGAAGCAAAAGAAGGGATTCACCTTCAATTCCCTCAAAGCAGAAGTTAACATTGCCGGGAAGGCGCTTTACAGCATCTCCGTTAAGGGCGCAGTGGGGAATTTCACTGATCCCCTCCATAAGGCGGTCGCGGCGCTTCTTGACGATTTCGTTGGTCTTATCAAGGTCCTTTAAACTCTCTGTGAGAGCCGTCGCCATAGCTGCAATACCCGCAACGTTCTCTGTACCGGCGCGTCTTCCTTTTTCCTGAGCACCGCCTTCAATAAGATTTAAGATACGTATGCCCTTTTTAACATAAAGAAAGCCGACGCCCTTAGGGCCGTGGAACTTGTGCGCTGAAGCGGACAGCATGTCTATATTGTCCTCTGCCACATTGATGTGCACATGAGCTATAGCCTGTACAGCATCGGTGTGGAAGGGAATCTTATGAGCACGGCACACAGCTCCGATTTCTTTGATGGGCTGGATGGTACCGATTTCGTTATTGGCAAACATAACCGTTACGAGGGCCGTATCGTCTCTTAAAGCCTTTTCAAGTTCGTCAACTCTTACAAGGCCGTCCTCGTGAACGTCAAGAAGGGTTACTTCGAAGCCTTCTTTTTCCAGTTTCTTAAGGGTATGTAAAACGGCGTGATGTTCAAAAGCGGTGGAAACAATGTGCTTTTTGCCGTTTGCCGCACCCAGTCTTGCTGCGGAAATAATGGCTTGGTTGTCAGCCTCGCTTCCGCCTGATGTAAAAATAATCTCTCTCGGATCCGCACCGATTGCATCGGCTACGTCCTGTCTGGCCTTCTCCAGTACTTCTTTGGCCGTCTGGCCGAGGGTGTAAAGTCCCGAAGGATTGCCCCAGTTTTCGTTTAATACCGCAACCATGGTATTTACAGCCGCTTCACTCATCTTGGTGGTGGCGGCGTTATCTGCATATATCACTTGGATAAGCTCCTTTCATTTCAGTGGCTTCATGGTACACCTATTTACCCACCATGTCAATAGGCGAATAAATGATTTCATACTTGAATTCCTATTAACCCTGCGGTAGAATAGGTAATAACATTTTTGTTACCATAGAAGGAGAAATTATGATATCTACAAGGGGACGCTACGCTGTACGCGTAATGCTGGATCTGGCCACACAGCATTCGGACGGCTTTGTACCGCTTAAGGACATTGCCGCAAGACAGATGATATCCAAGAAATACTTAGAGATTATAGTTAAAGACATGGTAAGCGGCGGTTTGCTCACCGGTGCCAGCGGCAAGGGCGGCGGCTACAAGCTTACGCGAAAGCCCGAAGAATACAATATCGGGGAAATCCTTGAACTTATGGAGGGCTCTCTTGCTCCCGTTGCCTGTCTCTGCGATTCAAAATATGACTGCACCAGAAGGGAGTCCTGTCAGACACTTCCCATGTGGACCGCTTTTGACAAAATGGTTCACGATTTCTTTTACTCGAAGAAGCTCACGGATTTAATAGAGACCAAATAAAAGAACGCTTTGCCGGCAATCTCCCGACAAAGCGTTTTTTTGTCCTTATGTTTGAAGGCTAATCCTCACGGCAGGCCTTCATTTCTTTTTTATTTTCATACATTGCGGCATCAGCCCGCTTAAATACGGTGTCGCAGTTTTCGTCGTTCTTGCGATCGTAAAGGGCGATTCCTATTGCAGCTGTGGGGCGAAGCCACTCATCCAGCTCAGTCTTGTCAAACTGCTCCTGCATACGGTTCTTAAGGTCCGCTATCAGGAATTCCCGGTTGGCGTAATCTCTGTGCACCAGCACCACCACAAATTCATCACCGCCCACGCGGAAAACGGGGCTGTGCGCGAATACGTCGCAAATCATGGTACACATTTTCTTTATATAGACGTTGCCCTTTTCGTGGCCGTAATTGTCGTTAATCTTTTTAAGACAGTTGATGTCTATCATCACTATACCGAATTCCGCATCACCGGCCTTAATGTCAAGATTTAACCGCTCTTCCTGCTGGTCATAGGCCGCCTTGCTCTTAACACCCGTAAGGGCATCGCGCATGGCAAGGTTATTGGCTCTCGTAACCTCCAGCTTCATGTCTTCCATGATGTGGGCCGACTCCATGAGACGCGCCACGAAAGCTTTCATGCTGAGGGACATATTCTTTAGAATATTGGCAAGAACCTCCACCTCGTCTCCCTGATGAAGAACCTTGTCGTCCATTTCAAGAATACCGGGGTCTTCCACTTCACCACGTTTCTGAAACTCTTCGGCTTCCTCACCCATTATCTGAAGAGGCTTGATAACACGATACTGAATCCAGGTAACCATCATTATTACGAATGCACCGGACAAAAGAAAAATGGTTGCCATAGTAATAACGATGTATTTCGTCATAACACTTGTGATATACCCGAGGGATTTGCTGGCTGTAAGAAGTACCACCGGCTCACCCGCTTCATCTCTTATGGTATAGAAAGCATCGTAGTTTTTTCCGTATACCAAATCGCTTGTACTGAAGCTTATTTCACGATTGGTGATGTAATTGTTATAAGATTCCACCAGAAATTCAGGCGGCAGGAATGCAGTAAAATCATCTCCGAGAAGAGGTATGGGAACATCTGCTATCTGCTCTACCCCCGCTCTTCCTTCCGGCGTAAGGCCCGAGAGTACCTGCATCATCATTATCTTATCCCCTTCTTTGTGGGGATAGATAAGATTTAGGGAATCGATGTCATAATAGACTCTCGCCTGGTCAAAGAAAACCGTAAGCTCCTTAAACTTCTCCGACTCTTCTTTGGTCTCTATGCACTGCTTCAAATCATCTATATCGACACGCGCAACCGTCATGTTCATAATTGCAGCCAGATGAGTCCTGAACTGCTCCATCATGCGCCTGTTAAAGATGCTCAGGCTCAGGCCGCCCACAGCGCATACTATTATGATTATGAAAATAATACCGCGGATAAGAACCGTTACTCCCAGCGGTTTCTTTACCTTGCTCTCTTTCCTCATGCTGCCCTTCTTTACCGTTTAATATGCAAAAGAATACCGTCGCACACTAAACATTGTAATGCGACGGCATTAACCGATTGTAGCAGTATGAGTAATTGTGACTTGGAGGCCGGCTGCACTCCGCTCAGAGCTTCTTTTCGTAACAAAACATGGGCTGGTTGAAAATCTCAATCTCTCCAACCTTGTTAAAATCAAGCTTCTCGTAACTCTTCATGGCCTTGGTGTTAAGGCGGTTTACGAGAAAGTGAATGCTCACAAAGCCTCTCTTCTTAAGGACTTCCATGGCTTTGTGAATCATCTCCCTTGCAATGCCTTGATTCTGATATTCCGGCAGTACCGCAAGCCTCGACACTTCTCCGGAGGGCTGTAAATCCTCAGACCAAAAGGGAAGAGATTTAACCGCTTCGTCATCGTCGATTGATATCGCAGCTATTATTTTTCCGTCCTCACGCATTACTAAAAGCGAGTCTCTTGATAGGTCAAAATCAATCTCCTCCTCCCCCGGATAGTCCTCGTTCCAGGGGCAAAACTCGCGGCCGAGCTGAATTTTGTACAGCTTAAGTATTTCCTGTCTGTCCGCCGAAGTGGCGTGTTCTATTATTCTCATTAATGTATTATCTTCTTTCTTCCAGATATATTTTTACCCTGCTTTGGATAATCTTTGCGACCTCGTATTCTGTCTTCATGCCGGAAAAATAAGCCTGTTCCTCTTCAAGGATAATACTTTTTATGTCGTAAAGCACCGATTCCGGCACCGCTTTATCCATTAGTTCTATGAACTCGTTCACGTAGGAAGTTCCGTCAGGCTTGCCGTCCAAAGGAAATGTAGCCTTTGAGTCCATAATAAAAGCCGGCTCCTCCGCATAATCGAGTCCATGGTCTGTGTAAACAATTCTTTCGTGACCGTCTTTTACATGGTTCTTAAGTACGTCTTTTCTGATCCATACGTTTGTTGCATATTTAACCTGACAGTCCTCTCCCGCATAGAAGTTTATAAAGTCAGCGGCGATTTCTTTGTTCTTTGAAAAATCACTGACAGATATGGCATTGGAACAGGCAACAAAAGCCGGGATACCCACCCCATAGGGAAAAGCGACCGCATGAAAGCCTTCACCAAGGTTTTTCATAAGCTTTGAATAATCTCCCAGACTGCCGGCAAACACATACAAAAAGGCATCACCCTTGTGCATCATATCCATTTTGGCTTCATAAGTAAAATTCTTAGAACTCTCACCGCCGTCCGTGCCGTTTTCACGGCAGAACCTGAGCAGTCTGCAAAACTCTTCCGAATCGAAATTGCAGGTACCGTTTTCCCAGTCCAGAAATTCGCTGTACTCTATTCCTCTTAAGGCAAGGTCACCCATTACCATCCAGGTGGGCAGTGTATAATTAAAGCATTCGAAAACAGTCTCTCCGCTCCTGCCATTCTTATAGTCTTCGTAAGCCGTCATCAGTTCTTCCAAAGAATATGCTTCTTTACCGAGAACATCATCTTTTGCAAACCAAGCCTCAAGATAAGCATCGCAGGGAATTCCATAAAGTATCGAATCTATTTCTCCGTATCTTGACACACATTCAAAAATGCCGTCCTTCACTTCTTTTGAAAGCATGCCGTCAATAGGACACAGCACTCCGGCGGATGCAAGAATCCGAAGACGTTCCCTGTCCGTAATAATAATGTCGGGACCCTCTCCCTCTTTTATGGCAGTGGCGATTTTTCCCCATTCTATGTCATCGTTGGTCTCAACTGTCTCCAAAGTCATCTTCACGCCGGGATGGGTTCTTTCGTAGTCCGCGGCAATATTCTCTGTCTTCTGATCCACAAATCTTGCAAGAAGCTTTATTTCTACCGTGTCGGGATGAGGCTCGTCATTCAGCCTGTACAGAAAGCCGCCGTCACCATCCTCATATATGACCAGAATCTCTCCGTCACTGTTTCTGAATATTCCAAGGCAGTTATAAACATCGAGACCTGCAAATTTATAGATTTTACTGACCTCGCCTCTTCCGACATTCCAGGATACCAGACTTCCGTCCTTAATCATCAGAATGTTTCCGTAGATGTCAGGTCCGCACTTTCTGTTCTGCATAGGGCCTGTATACAGCGGAATCTTTCCGGCCTCGTCCACTCCGTAAAATGTTACATCTGTCATGCCTGCCGGTTCAGAGAAAATCGGTATTCCGTCGGCACTTCTTCCCACATATTCGATAAAAGGGTCTATGTCGAATTTGGTGATTTGTTTGCCCTCTTTGTCATAGACGGCCAGCGTTTTTTCTTCTTTGTCTATGTAGCAAATGCTTCCGTCCGGCCCGCTTTTCACCATGGGCATAAAGAAGTACCCGGAATCGGGGTTTAATTCTTTTTCAAGGGCTTTTGTGTAATCGATAAACTCTGCGGTGCTGTCGTCGGGGTTGTATATTACTTTGTAAAAATGCCTCTCCGTATCCTGATTCCTGCTGTCTGTCATATACAAGGTCAGCTTATCTTCAAAGGCATCAACGGATACTACGGTTATTCTGCCGGTGAGAGTTCTCTCGTTAAGTTCAGCGGCAGTAGGGATATCTCCTTCTCCCGTGATTGTCATGTCGGAGAAGTCAAGTCTGAAGTTCTTCTGTTCCAAGGTATCCACGTCTAATCTTTGAAGCTCATATCCGTAGGTTACATCATCAAGAGATTTTCTGTCTTCGTACTGCGTTATGGAGTAAAAGTACCTGTCGGTATATGCAATATTTTTTAAAAAACTATAATAGTTTTCATCCGAAAGAGCCGAAACTCCCGAGATGTACTCCACAACCTCCCAGCCGGGAAGTTCCGTGGGTTCTTTTTCCGACAATGTCCATGGGTTAGAAAGAATGTCGGTGAGCTCGCGTCTTTCTTTTGGTGCGGCAGGCTCCTCCGTTTTCGCGGTATTGCCGGCGCAAGCGGAGATAATGAAAAGCATCAGTGCTATGGGAAGAATTGTTATTGCTTTTTTGATTCTTTTTAACATGGGTAGCGCCTCGTGGTTTACATAACTCAAATCTTTTCAAATGCCATTCGCGGAGAATTGTCCTTCAATACGTAAATTATGCCGCAATAATCAAAACCAAGCTTTGTAAGCAGATTACGCATTACTATATTGTCTTCGTGGGTGTCCACGCGAAGGTGACGGCATTGCTCAAATGCCCAGTTGATGCAGAAAGCGCCGATTCCTTTTTCCGAACCGTCTCCCGCTATTCTGTGGACTACGCCGTAAGGACCCTTTGCTATCCAGTCACCACCGTCGATGGTCGCGTAAGTAGGCTCGATTGCCTCGCCGTAATCGAAAAAGAAAGTACCGATAACTCTGCCCTCGTCATTCTCGCACACGTAGCTCTTCTCTTTCCGAATATCCTCCCGAATCATCTCTTCCGGCGGCCAGTTGCTCGGTCCCCACTGAGTTGGATTGCCGTGCTCCGCCATAAACTTTCTTGCGTAGGCAAAGATTTCCATCATGCGGGGGATGTCAGGTTCGGTTGAATGTCTGATTTTCATGAATTTCTCTTTTCTTTTTTTCTTCTTTTACATCATAACCGTGAATATTGGGGTATCGCAATAGCAAACGCTCTGAATTAACAATTGTTTGCATTTATTTAAGGATTATTTACATTTATGATGCCCCTGCTGTATCTATATCAAAAGCATTGTCAAATTGAGAGGAATCTGCTCCTTTTTTCTCCTGCCGTAACGTGATTTAGTATCAATATGGAATTTATTATGTTTTGAGAGTAGATTTCCCAGAATTCTCCTCTCAATTTACGACAAATATCATATTGATACGATTTGGTTAACATAACTCGTCACTTTAGCCCCAATTACTCTCAAAATGAGATCAAATTTTGTATTGATACCGTTCGGTTTACATAACTCAAGCGTAAGTGCAAAAGAAAGCTCCCAACAGACACCGAATCCGCTATTGGGAGCAACATCACACCTATTTACTTATTAATCTCCGCTTTAACCTCTGACAAACTTAAGCCTTTTTCCTTGGCTATGTGGGAGATGTCTTCGTATTCGAGTTTGGACCTTGTGACGCCGTAGCCTGAGGATTCTTTGACACGCACGTCTCCGAGGGGAGTGCTCAAGGTCTTTATGTCGCGCTTCAAAACGTAGCGTTTGGTGGACATTTCGCGAACTCCTATGGTTGAGGTGTGCTTAAAGATGAGGTTTATCATCTTCTCTCTGTCGTCGGGGCGGCACATTACGCGGATGAGGGTGCCGGGACGGCCTTTCTTCATGCCGATGGGAATGGTGTAGGCTTCAAGTGCACCGCCCTCAAAAAAAGCCTCGGTGGCAAAGCCGATTTCTTCGGCAGTCATGTCGTCTACGTTGCAGGAAAGCTCCAGTACGGTATCGTTGGTGTCTGCGGTTTCGCCTATCATAATCCGTACGCAGTTGGCTGTGTAGAAGTCTTTTTTACCCATGCCGTAGCCGATACCTGATACAGTCATATTGGGCATTCCGCCGAAACGGGTTGCAAAGTGCTTGAGCAATGCGGCTCCCGTAGGTGTACAGAGTTCGCCGCGCACTTCTGCGCTATAGATAGGGATACCCTGCAGAATGTAAGCTGTTGCGGGTGCTGGCACCGGAAGTACTCCGTGAGCGCAACGGACCGAGCCGCTTCCCACATGAATTGGTGATACCACCACTTCATCGGGGTTAATCTCCGCCATAGCCAGACAAACTGCGGAAATATCCGCAATAGCGTCAAGCGTGCCGACTTCATGGAAATGTATATCGCTTACGGGAACTCCGTGCACGTGACTCTCCGCTTCTGCGATTACCGAGTACACACCCAGAACATCTTCCGCCACTTTTTCGGGCAGATTCATATGGTCCTTCACAATATGGCGGATGTCATCCATACTGCGGTGCACATGATGATGGCCGTCACCGTGATGATGCTCATGTTCATGGTGGTGATCATGCTCCTCACCGTGCTCATGGTGATGATGCTCATGCTCTTCGCCATGTTCGTGCTCATGCTCGTGATGGTGTTCGTGATGCTCTTCATCATGATGATGACCATGCATCTCCTCACCCTCTTCAACCCCGGCCGCTTTAACGGCAATCTGTGTTCCCACAATACCGTTTTTAACAGCCTTAGATTTGGTAACCGTAACATCCGGAATACCAAGAGAATTAAGTTTCTCAATAAATCCGTCAGGGTCCGGCAAAAGCTCCGTCAATGCCGCAGTCAGCATATCCCCCGCGGCCCCCATTGAACAATCTATGTAAAGTGTCTTCACTATTTTCCTCCGTTAACAAAGAAAGCGGCTCCGCCAAAAGCAAAGCCGCCTCAAAATCAGTTTGCCTTTTTAAAAAGAACGCCCTTTACAACGCCCTTGGGATCGCTGATTAACAAAACCGCAATCCAGATGATAAGTCCCAGCGCCACAACGGAGAGACCTAAAAAGAAATCGTTCAGCATATCGATGGGAGCAGGTGTGAAATACTCTTCCTTTAACTCCGCATACTCAAATATTGCATCCACAAACCACATAATGGAAGCGCCCCAGTACATAAGGGAAAGGGTGCCGAGCTTCATATTGCTCTTGGGAGCAGTCTTGTACCATACAACAGTCGCAATAACTGCGGCAAAAACTGTAGTAAGAAGTGTCATGTCCGTCCTCCTATTCCGTTACCGTCTCGTCCTTCTCTGCCCTTCTCTCGGCATAAGAAGTAACTCCGACCATAACAAGCCATACAGCGGTAACCAGAACAGCCATAGTCACACCTACAGTGGACATTTCATGCAGCATCTCGGCCGCATCCTCGGGATTGCCCGCAGCGGTTAAGAAAGGGAACCACGGAACAACTTCACCGTGCCACACATGCTCAAAAGCAAGAAGCGCAGAACCTCCCCAAAGTAAATTGCGAAGCCATTTAAGCTTCTGAGAAAAAGTAATCTTTGTAACGGTTTCCTCAACGTTTCCGTCAACATGAATCTTCATGACTTCGGGAGCCGCTTCCTTTTTCTCAATTGACTTGCCCACAACAGTGGTAACAATCGCCTCAGCGACAGGAATTAAAAAACAAGCCATCGCTAATCCTCCTTAATAGTTTTTATCACACAAAAAGCACACGGCTCATCTTCTGAACAGCCATGTGCTTTCATTGCACGAATAGAAAAATAAAATTACGCACTTCAGTGCCCCACCCCGACTTCATATCGGAATTAATCATAACAAAATTTTATCCCTTAAGCCTGCGGATTGTCAATCCATACAGGGAATAGTTTTGCACAATTTTTTTGTGCGCTATTGCAAACTACCTCAGGTTTAACTTGCCACCACTTTATTCTTGCCTGTGGTCTTGGCCACATAAAGGTTTTCGTCAGCACGCTTGAGGGCGGTTTCATATCCCTCTTCTTCTCTTATTTCCGTAACACCTACGGAAACGGTCAGGTACTTGGAGTCGTGATACTCGGTTCCCGCCAGAGCTTCTCTTATAAACTCTGCCTTATTTTCGGCGTCTGCCAAAGAAATCTTCTCGATAAAAATAACGAATTCCTCTCCGCCCCACCTGACAAACAAATCATTTTCACGCACCATTTCTTTTACGGTTCTTGCCACGGTCTGAAGAGCCGCATCCCCCACATCATGGCCGTATTGGTCGTTTATCTTCTTAAAGTTATCGATATCCACCATAATAAAGCAGCCGTAAAAAACATCTCTCCTCACGGCATCAGCCACGTACTGGTAGAAATAAGTTCTGTTGTGAACACCCGTAAGGGCATCATGCTCGGAGTTATACTTGGTTTCTTTTACCATTCGCTCGCGGCGCTTCATGTATACGTACACATTTATTCCGTAGGATGCCACCACCACAAAGAAGTTGCCTAAGAGGAACATATAATTGTAAGGCTCCATCCTCTGTCTGTAAACGCTGAAAAACCGGCCCGCAAGGTCAGATAGCGGCACCAGCAGAAGCATCGCCACTGTAGAGCCCAAAAACAGTATTTTTTTCCGTCTTGCGTCGTTAATCTCTATGTAGCTGGTAAGCGGGAGCGGCAGACAGTAGATAAAGAAGCCGCACCGCATGGAAAGAATCATTGTGGAAAGGAGGGAAAATACCGCTATCTCGCAAAAGATCAGAAATATAACATTCTGCTCAAGATTCTCCCTTTTCATAACAAGCGGCATCAGATACACTATGCAGCTTATGGTGCTTAACACGGCTATGGGAATAATTCCGATTCTTAAAAAGAACCAGACAAACCATACGTGAATCCAGAAGCATCCTACGATGAATATGGGACCCGCGCTTGCGGAATATATTCTTTTTATCTTTTCAAAGGTAGCGTTCATATGCTCTCTCCACAAAGACATTCTTTATAAAATAATTCTTGATGCATACTGCCACAAATATAAAAGTGCGAACAGTATTGCCAGTGATATGGTCAGAATTGTGGTCTTGTATCTGAAGTTTTCTGCGGCTTCCTGCCGTTCTATGTAGTCTCTTACCGAGATTTCGCTGACAAAATATCGTCTGCCCCTCTTATAGCCTATAATTTCACCCTTTTTGATAAGCTTGACTGCCGCTCCCCTGCTTTCGCCCAAAAGCTGTTCCGCTTCATCGGTTGTAAGGGCATCGGGACCAACTTCGGCAGCCGTAACCTCTTCCTCCTCTCCCGGGACGCTGACTTTTGTAAATGCATAGTCCTTAATGGGACGGTTTAAGAGTTTCAATATTTTGAGTTCGTCTCTGGCATCGTACAAAGCGTTGTTGGTTGCTTTGTGATTTTCGTCCTTGGCTAGCCTTCTTACCATTGCAGCCACGCCGAAGTCCTTCAATAGTCTTCCGGACTCGTGGCACTCGCTGTCCTCGGTAATGGCGGGATTGTGCTGTTTGTAGGCCGCCACCTGCATTATGTCGTACCAGTCAAAAGAAGAAAGCTCCGCAAGACGCTCAAACTCTGAAGAAGCATGATAAGCAAAAATCGACCTGACTTCATATCTTTTAAGAAGCGCCGTAATTTCGCTCATGGCTTTCTTTCTCGAATGTGTGCTGACGTTCACAAGCTCATTGATTCTTAGAGACTTTGAATGTTCTCCGCCTACGGTGTGCTCGGGCTCTATAATGTAGTATTTTTCTTCTTTTTTGTCGAAAGTGGCCGCATCGGCTATCACTACGCCCACCGACATGACTTCGTCTTTTCTGTTTATCTCCGTATCGATGACGGCTATCCATTTTTCCGTAAGGTTCTCTGAATCTAAATCTTCTTTCGCGGAATTTAAGGATTTGAGAGGCTTGCGCTTTTCTTTTGGAGTTTCCTCCGAAGGCTCCCCGGAAGCAGGCTCTGCTTTTCCCGTGACTCCGTCTGCGTCTTCTTTGTCGGTTAAATCCTTATCGATTGAAGAAACGGTGTAGCAGTTCTTAAAGTCAACCTTCTCGTAATTCTCAAGAAACGCCTCCATAAAGTCTCTGGCGTTAAAAACCCCCGCCTCGAAAACCTTATGGGTCACATCGCCGTATGCTATTATTCTGATGCCGGGATTTCGGTATTTGATTACCTCAAGCATTTTGGAAGCATCCTGGGTAAGATCCTCGAATTCCGCAATGATAAGGTAGTCGAATCCTTTGATGTTGGGATTTACTTTGGCAAACATTCCCACAAGGTCCTCGGGATCTCCATAGATACCGATGGTTCTTAATTCCCTGAAGGCAAAGCCGCTGTAATATTCCACAGAAACATTGGAATTTTTTATGTCTACTTCAACTTCATTTTTGAAGAAACGACTGTTGGTAAAATAAAGAACTCTGTGTTTTACGGGAATCTGGGCGCAAAGCTCCCTAACCGCCGTTCTTTTTCCGCTTCCTGCGGCGCCGTCAAGCATAATGTTTTTGCCTGAAAGGGCTTTATCTATGAATTTTCTCTGCTCTTCCGTCAAAGCAATGTGCTTTTTTTGTGCCATGTTTTCCCTTTCGCCATCGGTATGCTTTCATTTACACACCTCGGCAAGTGTAATTATAGCAAGAGGGCAATAACAAATTATTTCTACAATTTTTATTGGTAATGTAGTATGATTTTTTCATAAGAAACTACGAACAAACACTGCGGAGAGAGACATGCCTGCTTATTTTTCACTTATAGTCAGCGTAAAAAAAGAAAAACTTACGGACAACCTTTTCAAGGACTTTGTAATTATGCTTACGGATAGCGGATTTAAGTACATCGGCGGTATTCGTGAGTACGAAAACGCTCGTCTTTCGGATATTATTCTTTGGAATACGAATCTTTTGTCGAAAGATTTTGAGCTTGGATACAGTGAAGACGCTTCAGCGGATTATAGACAGATTGTGTGGAAATACCGCCGTTTTTCATCTGTGCGACTCTTTGTTTGCAATTCCAAAGAAGACGATTACTTTACCATTAATCTCATAATCCCCGAGTCTGAGGTGACCAGATTCAATTGGGACAGCGGCAGACCCTTCTTCAGGCGCTCCGTTACTCAGGGCTTAAAGAATCTGGCCGTAAAAATTTATGAGTCAGGCATTGCGGAAACAATCCAGACAGGACTTGAGGAAGACGAAGAAGTATCGCCCTCAGACATACAGGCCGGCGAAATGCCTTCCGTCAATCCTTTTGCCATAATCCCCGCATCCTCTGACACCGTCCGCTATGCCGACAGTGCCAAAATAAAAGCGGTGGACGGCAATGCAATTCTTATTACCCGCAAAATATGATAAAATCTTTTAAATAAACCCATAAAAAGCCCCGGGCTCATACGTATCGTAAGTGAAGAGCCCCGGGCATAATCAGGAGAAAATATGACAGAGGCGGCATTTGACGCCTGCATAGAAGCCATACTTAAGGGCGACCGGCAAGGGCTTAGAGACATCTACGACGCCTACCTTGACTACATATACCGTATTGTCTACGGTGTAGTGGGGCGGCGTGAAGATGCGGAGGATATCACTTCCGAATTTTTTATAAAGCTCTGGCAGCAAGCCGACAAGTATAAAGGCGGCAGCGGGCACAAAGGATATCTTGCAACCATAGCAAGAAATATGGCACTTGACCATATGCGCAAGTACAAAAAAGAAGTACTTGAAAGCTTCACTCAGGAATCTGAAGATGAAGCAATATTTGAACCGGTGAGCGATGACAATACCGAGGCGGAAGTAATCGAGGACGTTGCGATTAAAGAAGCCATCGCCAAATTAAATCCCAAAGAACAGCAGATTATCAACATGAAGGTCTTGTCGGAAATGACCTTTGCGGAGATTTCGGAGACCCTGAAGGTTCCCATGGGAACGGTAACCTGGCGATATCGTGAAGCTATTAAAAAACTAAGGAGGTACGGCTATTATGAAGAATCTTGAAAAAGAATACAAAGAAGCCATAAGCCATGAGACGCCGGATCTCTGGAGTCGCATAGAAGCAGGCATAGATGCCTACGAGGCTTCCAAAAAAGAAACCGCTCCCGAAACGGTTGAAACTCCCGCCACCACACCTGTGACAGTCGGCCGGGACAACGTAGTAAACTTCAGATTCAAAAAAGCAATAAATATTATCGGCAAGATTTCCGTGGCAGCCGTTATAGTGGCAGCCGTTGCCGTTACCATAAACGTTACCAGGACAGGCAGAAAGAGTTATTCCCCCGGTCCCGCCGCAGAGGCCACCATGGACGACTCGACCGCCGAGGAGTCAACCCATACCTACTCTCCTTCCGAGGAAGCTTCCAAGCCCATCGATTTGCTACCGCCGGTGGCAGAGGCAGAGTCATCCGAAAGCCCCATAATGAACGGAGACACAGCCAAAGAAGAATCACCCTCTCTTATTATTGATTCTCCTTCCAAGCGCGGCGAGGACGCAGCTCAATCCGACGCAAGTCCTTCTTTTGAGGCAGACGACGAAGCAGTTACGGTAAAGAGCCTTATAAATACTTTTGACATCGGCAACCTCGATGCCATCAGATTCTTATCCGAGCTTAACAATCTCGGACTTACGGACATTCGCGGTCTCACCGTTACCCACCGCGAAGAAACAGACTCATCCGTCTACGGCTTTGAAACGGATGAAGAAACGTTCTCCATAGCAAGCTTCACCGCAGGCAGCAATCGTGAGAGATATCTTCTTTTCTACTCTGCCGACACAGATTCGGGCATAAGGCTTCTGGCAGTGAAAAAGGACGATGAAAACGGAGCTTTTATCTACTCCGAAAAATAAATTGAAAAAATTTTAAAAACCTCCCATAAATATCCAAAGGTTGTTTCGTATCTATATCAACAGGGTACAAAACCCGAACAACCAACTCAGGATAAAAGGGAGGTTTTTATTATGAAAAAAAGAATATATGCATTAACACTTGCCATGACATTGGGCCTTGCTTCACTTGCAGGATGCGGAGACAAAAGCACCCATACCGAGCCCACTCAGTATTCGTCTCACTCAGACATAAGCAAAGAGCAGCTCGGCATCAGAGAATCCGCTCCGACGTCCAAATCGGAAGGCCTTACTAGTCCGAGTGTCAATTGGGCGACAGAAGCAGAATCCGACACGGCAGCCATTGGCGGTTCCTACTACAATTACGATTATGACTACTATGAAGAGCCATACTCAGGCGAAACCTACGAACTCATTAACGAAAGCGGATTTTTAAGCGTAGCCCGCTCTCCTCTTTCAACCTTTGGAGCAGATGTTGACACCGCAAGCTATTCCAACATGAGAAGATTCGTAAATTCCGGCTACGGTCTTTATGACTTTGGAAATGTTGGTTTAAGAACCGAAGAACTTATTAACTACTTTAACTACAATTACAAGGCTCCTCAGGCAGGCGCAAGATTCAACGTTGACAGCACAGTTTCAGACTGTCCCTGGAACAGACAGCACAAGCTTATGATCCTTGGCATCAACACCAAGACCCTTACCGAAGGAAAGCGTCCCGACTCCAATATCGTATTCCTTATTGACGTATCGGGTTCCATGAATTCGGAAGACAAGCTTCCCCTTTTAAAGGACTCCATGAAGCTTCTGGTTAAAAACCTTACTTCCAACGACCGTGTTTCCATCGTAACCTACGCAAGCGGCACAAGAGTTGTATTGGACAGCGTTCCCGGCAACAAAACTTCCGCCATTAACAAGGCTTTTTACAACCTTAAAGCAGGCGGCTCCACCAACGGCGAAGGCGGCATCGAGCTTGCATACGAAATTGCCGAGAAAAACTTCATCGAAGGCGGCAACAACAGAATCATCCTCGCTACCGACGGCGACTTTAACGTAGGAAAGCACAGAGGCGACGAACTGAAGGACCTCATCAGTGAAAAGAAAGACTCCGGCGTATTTCTTTCTATCCTCGGATTCGGTACGGGCAATTACAACGACGTTACAGGCGAAACTCTCGCAGACTCCGGTAACGGCAACTACTCTTACATCGACTGCCTTACAGAGGCCAAAAAAGTCCTTGTGGACGAAATGAGTTCCACTTTGTACACCGTAGCAAAAGATACCAAGTTCCAGGTTGAATTCAACCCCGCAATGGTATCCTCCTACAGACTTATCGGTTATGAAAACAGAGCACTTGAAGACAAAGACTTTACCGACGATACCAAGGACGGCGGCGAACTCGGCGCAGGTCACCAGGTAACCGTTATTTACGAGCTTGAACTTACGGAAGATACTCCCGAAGTAGCTCAGCCCCTTAAGTACCAGCCTACCCGCAGCAATGCAATAGAGGAAAAGAAATCCGATGAATGGTGCACCCTTTCAATCGCTTACAAAGATCCCGACAAGGATGAGTCCGAGTACCTTTCTTTCCCCGTAGGATTACTTAACTACACCGCTTCTCCTTCCGATGACTTCATCCTTGCAACATCCGTAGCCGAATACGCAATGGCACTTACCGGCAGCGAATACCTTAAGGACATGACCAGAGAAGAAGCATTGGAACAGGCCATAAAGAACGTTAAAAAGCTTAACGCTGACGACGAAATCATTCGTGAATTCCTTACCCTTATGCAGAAGGTTTCCTCTCAGGGTTCAAGCACCGGATACTGGTACGAATAAGTCAATATCCCAACCTTCTAAATATATAAAGAAAGCCCGCAGGTTTATCTCCGCCTGCGGGTTTTCGCTTTGTCATATTAACCGTTAAGTTTGCTCTTAATAATCTCTGTTCCCTTCTCGTATGCGCTGTCTCTTCCTGAAGAAAAATCCGCATATGTCGTAACCACTCTTACATCCGGCGAAAAGCCCTTATTATATATATCCTCACCGTTTTGAGCAAGACACCTTATAGTACACACCCTGAATACGCCTCCGCTCTCAAGCTGTATAAATAAAGGCTGTCCCGAAGTTCCCGCCGTATTGCCGCCCACAAATACAGCATCGGTGTATTGCTTCATTACATCCACAAAGTCTTCCGCAGCGGAAACCGTATTCTCGTTCATAAGCACCACTATGGGGCCGTTTAGTCTTCCGGGTGTTTCAAAATGAACCGTTTCTCCTTCTTCAGTCCTATAGAAAATATTTTTGCCCATGAAGTAAGCTTTATAGTTTTCCGGGTCGTCTGCGTATTTTTCTTTTGCCTCTTCGGGAGTTAAGGTCTTAAATTCCTCCACAAACATGGACCAAGCCTTATATGTAGGCTCGTAAACCTGCATTTCTCCCTTGCAGCTTTTAAAGTCTCCGTCTATAAACAATGCCGCAATTTTATCGGCGTTATTGCTGCTGCCGCCGGAATTTCCTCTTACGTCGATGATATAGCCCTTCGCTTTCTTCAGCGTATCAAAATCTGCATATATCATTTCGGGCATGGCGTCGTCTGCGAAAGAAGTCATGCGGATAATTGCTATATCGTCCTCAGTCATCTGAACTTTGTGAACGTTGGAACTGCTTATTTCCTTAAGTTTGTAGTCTAAACTTCCCATGGCGGTTTTTTTGCTCCAGACAAGGGTTGTCGGATCTTCTCTAGTAAGTTCCCGCTCGAAAATGTTTTTTTCCTTTTCAAAGGTTATCTTAAGCCTGCTTCCCTTTCTTCCGAACATTAGCCCGTTTATCAGACTCACTCCGCAGGCTTCCTCGTGACCGTGCCAGATATAGGGATAGACGTTTTTCTCAAGATATTCGGGCACATCCTTGCCATCAATCTTTTTAATAATGCTGCCGAGAGGTATCTTGTCTTCCAGAGCTTCTGTGACCGCAATAACGGTGAGTCCTTCCTCGAATTTCCAGATTTGAATCGGAAGCATGGAATAATACTCTGCGCTCTGCATTACTTCCTGAGGAAAGGAAATGCCGCTGTGACCATCGTTAAGAAGGCAGACAAAGCGGGTAAGTTCCCTGTAATAATCATAAATATTATCAGTCTTTAATACTGCCGCGAGAGTTTTTTTGTACTCTTCATCCCAATTTATGTTAACCTTATCCCAGTAGGCGAAATTATACGAGACTTCCTTCCAGATTCTTGAAACTTCGTATATTTTTAACTCATCCGTTAAATTCATAACCCACCCGTTCCTTTCAAAAATCTATTTTATTGTCAATTTTTTAAACAGCTTATATACCTCTTTGTTACGCTCCAGCAAATCGTATACCGCGTCCTCCGAAAGAACGCCTCTCTTTAAATCTTTTGGAAGCTTCCCTGCCTCATCGGCTTCAAAATCCTTACGCCACTGACCGCCGGTGTAATAGGCTTCGAGCTTATTTATCTTCTTTTGCAGATCGGCGTAGCGCGAAACTGCCGTTTCAAGTTCGTCCAAAGAAGCGTTTGCCTCGTCCAGTATGGCCTCCATTTTCTTTATCCTTTCTATTCTGCTTTCGCTCATGTTATGCCTCCCGCTTACGCTTCTTTAGCTTCTACAAGCTCCCTGATGGTCTCCCAGTCAAAGCATCTGGTGTAATTGTCCCCGGGAAGTGCGTGTTCGTGATTCCATGGTCTGTCAAACACCATCACTTTCAGATTCGGAAGATGGTTAAAGTACTTAAAAGCCAGCGGTGAATCCTCCACCGCAAAGTCAAAATGCATCTTGTAGTAGTCCTCAAGTTCCAGACTGTAATCCGTATTGTACAAAAAATTGGTGCCGCCGTATTTGTTAAGACAGTAAAGCTTTACACGCTCTAGTCCGTGCCTGTCAAGCCACTCTCGCGAAGGCTCGTAGGAATTGAACGGTCGACCGGTTATAATGGACACGTTATATCCCTTATCCACCCACTCATTCAGCGTCTTAACCGCTCCCGGAGTCTCTTCAAAGCCTAATAAAACCTCCGGCTCATGGCCCTTAATCAGCAGCCTCTCGTACTGCTCATCATCGAGATTAAAGGACTTCTGAAGGTTAAAATAAGCCATTTTCTCATAAGGCACATCCATATTAAACAATTCTTTCACAAGCACGGAAAAGGCTCTTCCCGTCTCACAGAGACAGTCGTCAAAATCAACGTAAATATTCATATACCGCTACCTTAAGCCTTAGTTTTTCTATAAATCAAATGGTGGTAGAAAGCTATCTTTTGAAATTCCTCCATGGCACAAGTCTTTAACTCAAGTTCCAGCATCGAGTTGTACCATTCGTCCGTAAACTTAATATCATTGTTGGATGAAAGGCCAAAGAAAGTCCTTATTCCGCAGTTTTTAACCAGCACCATCTCATCTGACAGTAACTCCGAAAGCCGATTGTCGTCGTACAGGTTTCTTTGCCCAAAAGCGCTGTCTTCCGCGTCTTCTTTTGTTAACAAATCCAGTGCCGCCTTGGGGTTGTCGTTTAAAACAGCGTAAGCCATCACTTTTCCGGGTTCGTTGTGTTTAACGATTGATAAGATGCCCTCAGGCTTTATGATTCTTTTAAATTGCTCCAGCACTTCCTGCACGTTGTCTACATACTCTAATACATTGTGACAGATTACTGCGTCAAAAGAATGGTCCGCAACCTTCTTCAGATAATCAATGCCCTCGGGAATTAAGGTATAGTCATGTTTTTGAACCCGAAGCTTTCTCATCTCTTCTTCCGGCTCCAGAGCCGTTACATCGTGCTCGCCCGCATAGTGGTCCGATGTAATGCAAAAACCTGCACCAAAATCCAGAATCTTAAGCCTTCTGTCATTTGGAATATCAAGCTGCCTGAATATCAGGTCATAAAACATTTTGCCCCAGGGTTTATCCACCATGTTTCTATAATTCTCAATTGCGCTTGCCACGTTTAATTACCCCTTAAGTTTTTCATCCAATAACTTATTAAATCTGCCTGTATTGAAAACAAGAAACTTATACGTCTCTCCCGATTTCATATTGATTGAGTAGATGGGAAAACAAAGCACCCACTTTTTGGAAAAGCCCCGGATGTCACTGTACTTCATTTCAAGATTTCTGTATTTTTGTGAAACCGTAAGCTTATTGGTTCTGTAAGTAATGCTTTCGTCATCAGCTATAATACCTCCGCCCAGAATGCCTTCATGACAGAGGCTTACTATGAAATAATGCTTCATGCGTACCCTCCTATAACATGCCCTTTAAAATCGTTTTTATAGTTTCATTACCATTCTTCAAAACATACCGAATAACATCTTCCTTCTTCAGACAGTTCTCAAAATAAACCTGCTCGGCCTGCTTTAGAAAATCCTCAGAGCGCAACTGCGCTGTTGCTCGTATAGCCTTGAGTCTTTCGGTATCTTTAAGTTTTCTGCCCGCTTCGCTTTTGGGGTAGCCCTGTCCGAAGGGCTCCGAAAAAAGAAGTTCTATGGTCTTTTCAAAGTTCTCCTCTCCCGCCCAGGTGTATTCTTCGCCGAGAGGAAGGGAAATACAATTTCCGTTATTAATCTGGGCAAACAGATACGCATCTTTTGGCGTGGGTGCGTAGCCACATAAAACTCCCGGCATGCTGTTGCAGGCAAGCAGCATTCCCTGCCCAGACGAGCAGCCTGTCACCACAAAATCAACCGCTTCGCTTTCAAGCAAAAGCCCGATAAGTAAGGAAATATCTACGTAAGAATATTTATTGCTCTCTTCAGGAGTACATCCAAAATTGATTACTTCAGAACCGCCCGGAGCAAAACGCCTTACGGTTTCAAAAATGTAACTGTTTTTGCCCGCCTGTGAACTTGCCTGTATAACACCTATTTTCATGGTTAATCCTTTAGTATTCGATTCTTCTTAAAACTCTGTTGGCACCATCCGCCACAATCTCTATTAACGGATTCTCACTTCTTTTGCATGAGAAATATTGCCTTGCATAATTGAGCACGGAATCTATGTCGTTACTCTCTATGGCTTCCGAAGCAAGATTATAGAAGGTCTGGTCATATCGGCAGATCCGGCTCTCCTCAACCTCAACCTCCAGCAAAGCGACCTGCTCTTTCGTGAACAACCCATCCGCTATGCAATCGTCCATGGCATAGTCCAAAGCTTCTTTTTCGGTTTCGCAATAGTAAACACAACGTAGCCGTGAGGTTTTCTCAGGAAACTCAGTTTCCCTTACGTACTCAAAGATGCCTTCAACCGCATCCTTCTCATAGTTTTCGTACTTTCTAAGCCCCAAAGCCTTTAATTCGCGGCTCATATACATGGTGGACAAAAAAACTGCCTCGAAAACGGTCCTCGACTCTCTGAGAGCCAGAATATAAGGCTCCGCAAAACCATAATTATTCTTAAAATCATTTACCAACTGCTCATCGCCTTTGTATGAGTCAACCGAATAGTGATATAGTTTCATGAGGTTTATCTCCGACTATTTGTTAAAGTTTAACTCAAATACCGTCTCTTCATCGTTCATGTCACCGTTTGGCACGAAACCTGCGGATTCATACAGGTGGATTGCCCCCACATTGCTTTCTTTGGTCGATAGCCTGATATTGGTTGCTCCGTTTTCTTTAAAATATGTGATGATGGCCTTTAAAGCTTCCTTGCCGTAGCCCCGCCCCTGACAGCGCTCATCAATCATGAATCGCCACAGCCAGTACCTGTCATTGGGATCCTCATAGTCAGGTTCAAAAGCAAACATCGTAAATCCCACCGGCACGCCGTCTGCGTATATCACAAAGGGTCTCGCCACATCCGCATGTTCTTTTGCCGCCTCCAAAGAACTCTCATTGGTTGCAATATACTGCGACTGTTCCTCCGTTACTTTCAGGCGGATACAATCGGCTCTGTTTGA
>JAEEGJ010008623.1_pt1 | contig 27953 bp, 27 predicted proteins | sample 8958761 | NCBI WGS metagenome assembly JAEEGJ01 (sample SAMN16246546, study PRJNA631951) | gut metagenome | biome: gut microbiome; feature: rumen; material: RS-attached | host: Bos | place: Iran: Karaj | collected 2018-10 | reverse complement strand
GTTGTCTTTTTTGCCGGGGTCGTTTTTGTAGCAGTTGATTTAGCAGCCTTTTCTTTTTCTGCTGCCTGCATAGCGGCAATACGAGCCTGAAGACCACCCTTAGAAGGTGTATTAGAAGATTTATCTGACATTTTTCCCACCCAAAATGTTTATTATAATAGTAGAATTCTATTATGAGATGGGGTGAAAGTCAAGGGGTAATTATGGATTGAATTTCATTGAGAATCCGCTTTTTATCTGTTGTCCAGGATGGAGCAAGCAGCTGGCTTTTTGGCGGATCACCGGTCAGGCGGTGAACTACGCAGTTTTGAGGAAGGAGTTGCAGGGCTTTTTTTAGGAGATTGAAGTACTGATCTTTTGACAATGGTTCGTATTTCCCGGATTCATACATGGTGGCCAGACGGGTATTCTGCAATACGTATAGACTTGTGATTTTGAGACCGAAAAAAGATTGTCCGGTCAAGCCGGGCAATGACACACACGGTCTATCTGACAATGACACATTATTGTCTACTACAAACTTTACCGAGTTCAGCATGTCTTGTTCGGTTTCATCTGGGAGGCCGAAAATAAGGTGAGTTACAATGTGGATGTCAGGGGCAGCTTCGCGGATACGACGGACTGCATCAATGAAATCTTGATTTGTGTAGCAGCGATTTATCAGCAGACCCGTTTGTTCGTTACTTGTCTGAAGCCCGAGTTCTATCTGGACAAAATGAGTTTTTGAGATGTCGGCGAGGCCTTGTAAAATCTCTTCTCCCAAACAATCCGGGCGGGTTGCAAGTGCAAGACCGGCAATGTCTTTGCATAAGAGAGCTTCGCGGTATTTTGAAAGGAGTTTGTAAGGTTCGCCATAAGTCGAAGTAAAGTTCTGGAAATATGCGATGTACTTTCCGTGTCGTTCTCCGCTTCTACCTCGGATTTTTGATTCAACAAGTTTTTTCCCCTGCTCAATCTGTTCCGTAATTGAAAGATTCCTTTCTGCAGCAAAATCACCACTACCATTCTGCGAGCAAAAAATACAACCGCCGCTTCCTTTTGTTCCGTCGCGGTTTGGGCAGGTACAGGCTGCATCCAGAGAAATCTTATAAGTTTTACATCCGAAAATTGATTCGTAAAAAGCTGATAGAGTCTGCATAATCTTTAATCTAACTGTTATAGTCCTGTAATTTCTTTGCAGAGAGAATCATAAAGTCTTGAATTTTGATTTTTTACGTAGCTGTAACTGGCGATGGCTTTTCCGTTTTGAATGTAAGTCAGTTTATAGTCTATTCCTAATTTTATGTGCAGATAATAAAAAGTTACCTCTTCAGCAAAATCATCCATCCAGTTTGTTGCTGCATAGGGAGTGCAGAATGGAGTTTTTCCAAGATAATCAATTATTTCCTTTCCATTTTTAATCGGGATTTTTGTTCCATACTCATAAAAGGAAGTCTTTTCAAATTTTTTATTCTGATATTTTTTAAGCGGCTCCTGTTTGTTTTTCCAGATTGAATAAAATAGATTGCTGTTATCACGGGGTGTTTCTTCAATGTATTGGTAAGGGGTTACCTGATTTATAAAATCATAAACATGGGCCGACTCATGAATAAAAAGTTGGACAAAAGCAGAAAGTTCACGGCCAGTTTCAACAACTACCTTGTTATCAGAATCAGTATCTTTAAAGATTGTATTGTCGCGATAGGTCAGCCAGTCATCAAGATTATAATTAAAAATATCTGCATTAAAAAACATTATGCAGTAAGGATGGCGAGTCTCATCATAAACTATATCTGTGAGTGCACCGTACCACATGCCGTCGACAAAATAAATTGCGTAAACATTCTCAGTTACCGCCTGCTGAAGTTTTTCGGGCAGCAGGGCAAAGTTCTCTTCAAGCAGAGCTTTTTCCCTGTCACTTAATTTGTGATTTTTATAGCCGTCAAAATTATCAAAGCTTTCCAGATATTCTTCGGCATTACCGGAGAACTCTCGGACTTTTTCCATAAGTACAGGTGAAAAGTTTTCGCCATAATAAGAAGTTTTCTTACTCGGATACTGTAGCAGGTCTTCTAGTGTCAAAGCAGATAACAGCGAAGCAAAAACAATTGTTATTAAAAGCAGCTGAATTAACTTTTTCATTTTTTATCCTTTTTTATGCCAGCGTTTTGAGGATGGCAAGATTATTTAATATATTATAGAAGATTTCGAAACTTTGGGGCGTTAGAGAAGCCTGGTTATCGCCCTGTGTATGAAGGAGCTGCCAGGTCTGAGGCTGAATGCCCTGAGTAGCCGCGGTGACTTCTGCAGAAGGAAGCATTGTAATAGCGACTGCGGGGATACCATTTGCAATAAAACTCGCATTGTCTGAATAGTTGCACGGAAGAGTAAACCAGCGGCCATTTGCCGAGGCCTGCAGGAGAGTTGCGGCGCGCTGCTCGAGCTCGCTGAAAGCTTTTATGAACTTTGAAGGGGCTTTATGTGGAAGAATTGTTTGAGTGAGAATCGGAACGTCGCCGCGGCCCATGCAGTCGAATACGAAGATGTCGTCATTTGTGATGCCGAGGCGACGGAACACCTGAGCTAAGGGGAAGGCGCCTTGTTGTGAGACGCCGCCCGCGGCGCCGAGTTCTTCGCCGTCGGTGAAAATAAGGCGGATATTATGAAATGCAGGAGGTACAAACCGCGACAATTGTGCTGCCCACTCCAACAGACAGAACACCGCTGCTGAATTATCGTTCGCACCGATACCTATTCTATCGTAATGTGCAATTACAGTTTTTATACGGAAAGTCGGATTATATTGATTTTGCGGAAACTTTACATAGATATGATTTTTTCCTTCCATCTGTAAAACAGGAGCTTCGAGACCAGCGGCATTCAGATAATTTTGAATAAATGCAGCGCGGTCACAATCAGGTGCGATAAAATCTTGGAAGCTGGAAGGTATTGTGTACATGCATTTATTATAGAAGATTTTAGTACAATTGTCACATGTAGATTGCCACCTAGCCTTCGGCTCCTCGCAATGACGTAAAAGGGGCTCTTCCCACCCGACTGCATTTTCGCTAAAATACTTTACTATAATTAAAATCCATTCTAACGAGGTCTTATATGTCAACACCTTTGGAAAATTATCTTGCTGCCACAAACGGTAAACCAAATGCCGCTATGTGTGCTTATGTAGCAAATCTTCAGCAGGTTGCTGCGGTTGGTCCAGATATCGCCGCTAGCATTGTAAACGAACTTGAAAATCAGAGAAGCCACCTTAAGCTTGTTGCCAGCGAAAACTATTGTTCGCTCAACGTTCAGGCTGCTATGGGCAACCTTCTTACTGATAAGTATGCTGAGGGTTATCCTGAGCACCGCTACTATGGCGGATGTGTAAATATTGATGCTGTTGAAAATACTGCAGCTCGCGAAGCTGAGGCTCTTTTTGGTGCTGACTACGCTTACGTTCAGCCACACTCTGGTGCTGATACAAACCTCGTTGCTTACTGGGCTATCTTGAGTGCAAAAGTTGAAACTCCTACTCTCGAAGAGCTTGGTGTAAAATCTTTGAATGACCTTACAGACGAACAGTTCGATGCTCTCCGCAAGAAGTTCGGAAATCAGAAACTTATGGGTCTCGACTACTCTTGTGGTGGTCACCTTACTCACGGATACAAAATGAACGTTTCTGCCCGCATGTTTGAATCTCATCCATACGGAGTAGATAAGGAAACTGGTCTCCTCGACTACGATGCAATCGAAAAGCAGGCTATGGAAGTAAAACCTCTCATTCTTTTGACAGGTTTCTCTGCTTACCCACGCAAAATCAACTTCAAGCGCTTCCGCGAAATTGCAGACAAGTGTGGAGCTGTTCTCATGGTAGATATGGCTCACTTCGCAGGTCTCGTTGCCGGAAAAGTATTCACTGGCGACTACGATCCAGTAAAATGGGCAGACATTGTAACTACAACAACTCATAAAACTCTCCGCGGTCCTCGCGGTGCTATGATTCTCTGCAAGAAAGAATTTGCAGATTACGTAAACAAGGGTTGTCCTATGGTACTCGGTGGTCCACTCGGACACATCATGGCTGCTAAGGCAATTGCTTTCAAAGAGGCTCGCACTCCAGCTTACCAGGCTTGGGCTCAGCAGGTTGTAAAGAACGCACAGGCTCTTGCTGAAGGCTGTAAGTCTCACAACATTCCACTCCAGACTGGTGGAACAGACAACCACCTTATGCTCTGTGATGTAACTGTTTACGGTCTTACTGGAAAACAGGCAGAAGCTGCCCTCTTTAAGTGCGGTGTAACTGCTAACGCTAACGCTCTTCCATACGACAAGAACGGTGCATGGTGGACTTCTGGTATCCGTATTGGTACTCCAGGTCTTACAACTCTCGGTATGAATGAAGCTGATATGAAGGAAGTTGCAGACATCATCGACTTCGTTCTTAAGAACACAAAGCCTGGCGTAACAAAAGAAGGAAAGCCTGCTAAGGGTAAGATTGAGATTTCTGACGATACAGTAAATGCTGCCCGCGAGCGCGTAAACAAGCTGCTGGGTGCTCATGTATTGTACCCAGAGCTTGACCTCGACTTCCTGAAGAAAGAGTTTGTTAAATAATTAGACGTAGTTTTCGGTGGTTTCGATATGGTCTTCGACCTACTCAACCACCGTATTTTTTGAACAGATAACGTTCTTTACCCACTGTAATCTTGCCGTATTCAATACATTCCTTAGGACAGTTTGCAATACAGGCCATACAGTGGGTACATTTTTTTCCCCACACGGGCTTTTTATCTTCTATTTTGATATTATTCAAAGGACATAACTTCGCGCATTTTCCGCAGCCTATGCAGGAATCTTTTGCATAAAAGGCTTTCGCGGTAAGAACAAATTTACGCCAGGGACCGGCAACCAGAATAACAGACAGAGTTTCGAAAAAGTAAACATGACGCTTTTTTAATATACCGCCGGCTTTAATTACATCACTTACCTGAAGAAGGTCATTTCTAGCCTTCGTTATTCTTTCTTTATTTTCTTCTGCAGAAAGCATAGGATATAAATCACTGGCAATGTAATTTCTTGGCATTGTGATGTCGGCACTACCCTTATATATCATTTTATGCTTGCGGCACAAAGATTTTGCCTGAATGCTTGCAGGTCCGCTGTAGCCGCCGCTTGAAAGAATAAAATAGATTTCACGACTGCCAGTGAGGCGAACCTTTTTCAGAAACTTAGTCAGAAAAATCGGGAATTCACACACATAAATCGGGGTGCAGATTACAAAAGGCTTTTCAGAATGTATTTCGGAATAATCAGAGTTCTGGATTTTTGTAAGCAGATTAAGACAAGTGTCGTCTGTTAATCTGGCAATCTCTTTTGCTATATATTCAGTATTACCTGTGGCAGAAAAATATAAAACCATATTAGTATATAATCTCATATAAATATGAAACCGTCAAATTATTCTATATAAATGTAGTTCACACCCTTTAATAAATTTGATAATATAACAAATCATTATGAAAAAGAAAATCTGGTGGGCTGTAATTACCTTTATCCTTTCTGCTCTGACTATTTACGCCCTTTTTTACAACAGCGGTCTTTCTCTTACAGAACTCTGGGAAGATATAAAAAATGCTTCTCCAGAATGGTTAATTCCAGCCGCTTTGTGCATGCTGGGTTATATTTTCTTTGAAGGCCGTTCTCTTGTTTTAATTTTAAGAACTCTGGGCTACCCCGCAAAAAAGCGCCGTGGCTTTCTTTATGCCTCTGCAGATATTTATTTTTCTTCCATTACTCCTTCTGCAACCGGCGGCCAGCCTGCCAGCGCCTTTTTTATGCATAAGGACGGAATTGCCGGAGTTGCGGTTACGGTTTCACTGATTCTGAATCTTACAATGTATACCCTGGCAATCATTACTCTGGGCTTGTTATCATTAATTGTCTTTCCTCATATTTTTATGAGCTTCGAGCTGCCCTGCAAAATCATGATTCTGATTGGAATTGCCATGATGTTCCTGCTTACCGTATTTTTCATTATTCTGCTGAAACGCCAGCGCCTTCTTGTAAAAATCGGTTCCATTGTAGTTTCAATCATGAACCGCCTGCATTGCAAAAATGCGGCGCTTAAATTTAATTCAAAGCTGAATCAAATCCTGGAAAACTATAACGAATGTGTTGTGACTCTGGCTGGTAAGAAAAAGCTGCTTGCAAAAACCTTTCTGCTGAACCTGCTGCAAAGAACTTCGCAGATTCTTGTTACTGTTTTCTGTTACTTTGCCCTTCACGGTAAGCTTACAGACGGCCTTATGGTTTTCGCAATTCAAACTTATGTAGTTATGGGCTCAAACTTTATTCCGGTTCCGGGCGCCGTTGGAATTGCTGAATTCCTTATGTATTTCGGTTATACCATGCTGCTGGAAGAAGAAGCGGCCTACTCTCTTGCAATTCTGGGACGCGGCATTTCTTTTTATACCTGTAGTATTATAAGTATTTTTACTGTAGTATTAGGATATATAATGATCCGTTATAATAATAAACATAAGGGGACAGGCCCCCTTAAAGAGGAAATAGAATGATTGGATTTTATGACTACACTGTAGTTCTCACTTACCTTTCAATGCTTTCTTCAACCACAGGAATTATGCTTTGTCTCAATGACATCGGGCATCCTTATCTTGGAATGTTCTTTCTGATGTTCTGCGGACTCTGCGATGCTTTTGACGGCAAGGTTGCAAGAACAAAAAAAGACCGCACAGAACAGATGAAGCAGTTCGGCATTCAGATTGATTCCCTTTCTGATCTTGTTGCCTTTGGGGTTCTGCCGGCCTGTATTGGAATTGCAATGCTCCGAAGTAGTATTGAATTTTCAATCTTCCCTGATTTCAAGTTTCTACATCTTGCTGATAAAACAACTGTAATAAAAATAATCCTTACTCTTATTGCAATTTTCTATGCTCTTGCAGCAATGATTCGTCTCGCCTTCTTTAATGTTCTTGAAGAAGAACGTCAGAAAACAGAAGGCGGCGGAGTAAACAAAACTTACCTGGGGCTTCCTGTTACAAGTGCAGCCCTGGTATTCCCTACAATTCTTTTGATTCATATTTTCTGCAAGGCTGACCTCACAATCCTCTATTTTATTTTCCTTGCAATTGTGGGCTTCCTTTTTGTTTCAAAAATTCAGATTAAAAAGCCGACTACAAAAGGCGTTCTCATAATGATTGCAATTGGTGCCATTGAAGCAGGCTTCCTTGCCTGGATTTTCATTGTCATGAAAAGACAATAATTGCTTTTGCTGATATATGGATTCTCTTACCTTCCTGTATAAAACAATTCCTGGAAGATTTTTTCTTAAGCTTCTTACCACGCGGGCCCTCTCCAAGGCCTGCGGAGCTTTTCTTGATTCGCACCTTTCTGCCTGTCTTATCAAAGATTTTGTGAAAAAAAACTCTATCAATCTTGATGATTACGAAACCGACGGCATCAAAACCTTTAATCAGTTTTTCAGAAGAAAAATTAAAGAGGGACTGCGACCTTTTGACCTGTCACCTTCCAGCCTCTGTGCTCCCTGCGACGGTCTTCTTTCAGTCTGGAAAATCAATGACGACACTGTGCTTCCTGTAAAGCAGTCTCAATATACTTTATCCAGGCTCCTTCAGAATGAAGCTCTCGCTGAAGAATACAAAGACGGATTATGTCTTGTTTTCCGTCTCTGCGTAAATCACTATCACAGATATGCCTATGCCGATGGCGGTAAAAAGGGAGCAAATGTGTTTATTCCGGGGATTCTTCATACCGTGCGCCCTATTGCCCTTGAAGCCGGTCCTGTTTTTACAGAAAACTGCCGTGAATACACGATAATCGAAAGCCCGAACTTTGGAAAATTAATTCAGATGGAAGTAGGTGCCATGCTGGTTGGCCGTATTGTAAACCTTGAAGGCGAAGCTATGGCTGTACGCGGCAAAGAAAAAGGATATTTTGAATACGGCGGCTCGACCATCATCTTGCTAGTAAAAAAGAATACAGTTATTATAGATGAAAAAATATTGCATAACTCTCAGGCAGGCCTTGAAAGCCCTGTTAAAATGGGAGAAATGATAGGAGTAAAAGCATGAAAAAATATTTGAAGGCCATTTTCTGGGGCTTATGCTTTATAATCTTTACAATTCTTGTAAAGGTAATCGATGTAGAGCCGGCTGGTGCTCAGGGCTCTCTTATCGGCTTTGCCAGTCTCAACCTTTCTGTAAATCAGCTGCTTGGAACTAACCATTTCTGCTATCTGATTACCCAGCTTTTCGGTCTTCTTGCTATTTTTCTTGCCGCTGTTTTTGCTGTTATGGGTTTTGTTCAACTGATCAAACGCAAGAGCCTTCTAAAAGTTGACCATGAAATTCTTATGGTGGGAATCGTTTATGCCATCGTAATTATTCTTTATGTACTTTTTGAAAAGCTTGCAATTAATTACCGGCCTGTAGTTTTAGAAGATGGTCTTGAAGCCTCTTACCCTTCTACTCACACCATGCTGATTCTTACAATTCTTGGAACTGCCCTTCCTCTGGCAGGAAGATATATCAGTAATCCAAAAATTGCACTGCTTGCAAAGCTTCTTTGTATTGTCATTATGTGGCTTACTGTAGTATGCCGTCTCTTAAGCGGAGTTCACTGGTTTACAGATATTATCGGCGGCGTCCTGATTTCTCTCTGTCTTATCAGCCTCTTTAAAAGTCTGCTTCGCAGGTAATATGCATTTCCTTGCCGCTCACCGGATGATGGAAAGTAATTTCACAAGCATGCAGCATTAATCTCTGCCCTTCCCGGCAGCTGCCGTAAAGTGAATCTCCGGCAATAGGAATTCCAAGGCCGCCCTTTTCTACAGGGCAGCTTGCGGCAAGCCGAAGCTGATGGGTACGACCGGTAAGCGGTGTAAATTCTATACGGGTAAGGCCGCAGGCAACGCCCAGTTTTTTCCATTCTGTAATTCCAAGCTTCCCGTTTTTTTCATCATAAATCTGATGTGGTCTGTTTTCCGTATCAAGTCTGAAAGGCAGCTCTGTACGGCCTTGAGGTTTTCCATGCAGAATGCCGTCTAAAAGAGCAATGTATTTTTTATGGACAAGGCCTGCCGCAAACTGTTCATTTAAGTTTCTGTGGGCCTCCGCATTCAAAGCACAGATAAGTATGCCTGAGGTTTCCATATCCAGCCGGTGAACGGCAGGCTGCTTTGGAGCTTGAGGAAACAAATTACGAACCCGCTCTTCAACAGAGTCTTTTTTATCCTGACCTTTTCCCGGAACAGAAAGAAGTCCGCTCGGTTTATTTACCACAACAAGATCCTTGTCGCAGTAAAGAATCTCGAGTCCTAAAATTGAAGGAAGAATATAGCCGCAGCGTTCATCGCAGGGCTCGTAAGAAAGACCATTCTTTTTATGAACAGTATCCCGGCCATAATAGACTTCATCCATACTCACAGGCTCGAGTCCATTTTCAAAGGCATAGCTTAAGAGCTTTGGAGCGCAGCAGTCTCCGGTTCCTGTCGGCGGCAGGCGGCCACCGTGCTTCTTAATTATTTCATTAAGGGAAATATTTCTTTTATCAAAGCAGGTAAAATTATAAAGCGAAAAAACTTTTTTAAGGGATTGGTCTGTAAGAAGGGTTCTCTCGGCTATCAGGTTCTGGCGTTCGGGAGAGTTTTGATTAACTACCGTTAGTTTGTTTATCTGCTCAGTAAGTTCATGAATTTTTAAATCGTTTTCTGCGAGAGCTTTATCTATTTTTTCTGAAGAAACAATTGAAGGAACAAAAATGCTTTTTTCACAAAAAGGGGATGTTCTTCCCTGCGCAAGCGAAAGCTGCTTATTATTTCCGCTTACAGCATACAGCACTACCCGGCGGCCAGACCGGCCATTCCGTCCGCTTTTCTCCCAGCAGACAAGGGCACCAATCATCAGCCCCTGCCCTTTGCGCTCCAGGCTTTCCCGCCCGCATTGCTTTAATTCCACCTCCCCTTTTTCTATAAGAGAAATAAGCTTGAGGCAGTAATGGCGTGCAGACTCCTGCGGAAAAGGAGGAAACATTTGCGGACCAAGTCCTAGTTAAGGTTTCTGATTTCTACAGAACCGTCTTCTTTTGAAATGAAAACAATCGGCTTGTTCTGAGTAAAAAGACCAGTTTCAACTACACCAACAATCGAATTGATTTTAGCTTCCATTTCAGGAACATTAATCGGCTCTTTCCAGGTACAGTCAAGAATCTGGTTTCCGTTATCTGTAATTACAGGGCCGGCCTTGCGAACTCCTTCGCGGAGAACTGCAGTAGCACCAAGTGCGGCAAGAGCGTTCATAACAGGCACTCTCGCATCACCGATAATTTCAACCGGCACCGGAAACTTAGTTCCGATTGTCTGAACAGACTTTGAAGAATCAGCAATTACAACGAAAATCTTTGCATTATATTCAACAATCTTTTCGCGTACATGAGCAGCTCCGCCCCCTTTAATACAGTTACAGTCAGGGTCAACTTCGTCGGCACCATCAATTGCAAGATCAAGCTGACCGCCGATAATTCTGTCGTTCATAGAATAAACAGGAATACCGTAGTCCTGGCAGGCGTTCTGAGTCTGGAAGCTGGTAACTACAGCTTTTACGTCCTTGAGTTTACCGCTGTTTATATGTTCGGCAAGGCGCTTTACAGCAGGCATGGCAGTCGAACCGGTTCCCAGTCCGATTTTCATTCCGCTGAAAATCAGGCCTTTTTCAATAAGTGTATCAATGGCAGTATTTGCTACCAGAGTTTTCTGTTCTGATTGTGAAAGACTCATTTTTATACCTCGTTTTATTCTAGATCCCCGGGTCAAGCCCGAGGATGACAGTTATGTCATTGTCGGGCTTGACCCGACAATCTTATTTTTCGTAGTTAAGCCCGGTGAACAGCTTAAACTGTTCGTAGGCCTGATATTCAAGCATTTTGTAACCGTTGCAGACTCGGCAGCCGGCGAGCTCAGCCCTCTTCATTACAGGAGTTACACTCGGCTCGTATACAATATCAAACAAAAGCTCGTTACCCCTGAAGTCGTAAAAATAAATCGGGTCGTTCTCACTGTTCGAAACCCCTTCTGCATTCATACCAACAGAAGTTGTCTGCACAATAAGATTTGAATATTCATCCAGCTTCGCAATACAATGAGCATCCAGCTGACAGTAATTGAAACCGTATTTTTCTGCAAGCTGAGCCGCAGTTTCGATAGTACGATTGAAAATACAAACACGGGCGCCCAGCTGCTTTAATACATACGCAATGGCTTTGGCCGCACCACCTGCTCCAATAATTGCAACCTTTTTGTGCTTAATTCTTACAGGACCAAGAAATTCTTCCAGGGCACGGCGGAAGCCAGGAGCATCAGTATTATAACCAAGCCACTTATTGTTTTTTCTTACGATAGTATTGCAGGCACCAATCTGAGCAACCTCTGGAGACTGCTCGTGCAGATAATACATTACAGATTCTTTGTGCGGAATTGTTACAGAAAGTCCGCGCACCCCTATTCCTTCACAGAAGGTAAGAGTATCAGAAATCAGCTGTGAACGGAAAGGAATATAAACTGCGTTCAGCTTCTTTTTTTCATAGCCCTTATTATGAATCTCAGGACTTGAAGTTTTTACCAGAGGCCAGCCTGCAATTCCATAAAGCTTAGTATCTTTATTGATAGACTTAAAATGATATAAATCATTTATTGTAACAGGATCAATATGACCAATTGCCTTTGTATTTTCAATAACCTCTTCCGGCGAAACATAGGTAAGATAGGAATTTGTATAACCGGCAAGAATACGGGAAGGGAATCCTTCTGGTCCCATGGCACAAAGAATATGCTCGTATTGAGTCATATTGTCTGCTTCTTTTAAAAGATTAAGAACATCAGAAAGTGAATGCGGCATAAAGGCAATTTTCGGAATTTCGTAACCTGTCTTACGCATAATATCGCAGCGTTCACGGATATTCAAAATCGGTTCCTTCATGCTGTGACAGCTTCGGATAATTCGGACACCAAAGGCCATAGCCGCATCCTGAATACTTGGAATATGGAAATCTTCTTCAAAATCTACAAAGGCAAAGTTCTTTGATTTATCCGGATTTGCAAAAGCAAGCGCACGGGCAAAAAGATTTGTACGGGCAAAGTCTCCGCCTGTAAAGAGACCGCCGTCAATATCGCGGCGGATTGTAAGGATACAGGGCTGATATATCATTGCAGGAAAGCGTCTTGCATTAAGCTGCTCATCTTCGTTGAGATAGTCCACACGCAGTTCAACTAAATCAATATATTTCTCATACTTTTTTACAAGCTTAAGATTCTCTTCGAGAGTCTTGCCTGTAAGTGTCATACATATCAGCGGCTGATTCATTTTATAATTCCTAGTTTACAGTCTTTTTACTGACAACCTTATTAACTACTGTAAGCTCAAGAGTTGTTCCCTTTGGTACTGCATAAGGAACAGTCACGTTTCCACCCGGATGATTAAAGCTGAGCAGTGTATAAGAATTACCCTCTGCAGGATATGCCTCCAGCTTCATTGGAACCGGATATGGATAATCTGCAACCTTCTCCTGATATATTCCGTAAATATTGTCGTTGAATTCACCCTGTGGCAGAGCCATTTCAAGTGAAACGCGGGTATAGTTTGGAATGTACTCGCTGTCGAAAGCCTGCTGGTCTACAACAGTTCCCGGCTTTTCATCATCTGCAGCCTTGTGAGAAGTGATATCAAATACGAGCTTGCTTCGGGTAATAATCTGCAAAAGGTCATTAACTGTCTGTCCAATAAGATATGGAGCCTTTGTATTTTCATAATTTGGACCGCGGCTTACAACAAGCTGTACAGTAACCGGTTCAGAAATTCTGGTTCCTGCCGGCGGATCCTGTTCAAGAATTGTACCGGCATCAGAAGCATCCGGTTTATATTCAGGTTCAGCAAGAACGATAAGCGGCTTTGTCTGGCCGGCAAAAAGTGTCTGAAGCTTCATGCGAAGATCTTCAATATTCATTCCGGTATATTCATCAACCTTGTCTACAATAACACCGCGGCTTACAACAAGGGAAACGCGGCTGTAGCCCTTTACGATGGCACCCGCATCCGGAGACTGGTCAAGGATTGTTCCTTCATCTCCTGGAATGTCTGAATAGCGCAGGCTGATTTTTGGATAGAGTTCCTTTACCTGCATCTCGAGCAGGGCATCTTCAAGATTTTTTCCAATTACATTTGGAACGAGAACCTTTTCCGGTCCCTTTACGTTCATAAAGAAAATTGCAAAGGCAGCAAAGCACATAAGTGCAAAGGCACAAAGGCAGATTGCAAGAAAAGCAGGAATGCTTGTCTGAAACTTGTCATAAGACTCGAAAAAGCTTACCTTTACTGCAGGCTTTTTCTTAAAGAGATTTTTTATTTTAAAAGAGTGGAGCTTTTTATTTTCTGTTGTATTTTCACTTGTATTTTCGTTTTCTTTAATTTCGTCCATATTATCCTCTATATAAAAATCCTGATACCTCTATTGTATGATACTTCTATTGTAGCACAGTGCCGAGAAAGTTTCTCGCCCCATTCATAAAACTTTTATAATCCATGGCATTTTTTCCCTGGCGCTGAAGCTTTCTGACTGCAAGAAGGCCTTCTCCAGTCTGAACAAGAATGCCGCCAGTTTTTGAAAAATCAAGAACCTTTCCGACAGGCTCATTCGATGTCTGGCCGTCAAGTTTTTTTGCTTCAAGAATCTTAAGCGGAGCCCCGTTTTCCATACACCAGCAGCCAGGCTCCGGATAGTAAGCACGGATTTTTGCTTCAATAACCTGTGCTGCCTGGCTCCAGTTAATTCTGGCATCGTCTTTAGTAATGATACCTGTATAAGAAGGCTCCCCATTCTGCGGAGTACCGGCAGGAAGTTTTCCTCCGGCAGCAGTCTGCTTTATAATTTCGCAGATGAGGCGGGCACCTTCTTCTGCAGAGTAATTCAAAAGAGATTCTGTAGTCTCTGTGCCATTCAAGTCCACATGAGTCTGGGCAAGTATGTCGCCCTCATCCATTTTTAAGCTGAGAGTCTGAACTGTTACGGCTGTCTCTTTATCGCGATTCAAAATTGCGGCGGGAACAGGAGTACACCCCCTGTATTTTGGCAGGAGAGATGGATGCAGATTGATTCCACCAAGTGGAAAAAGTGCTAAAAACTTAGGTCCGAAAATATGACCGTAAGCAAAGCTTACAAGTAAATCTGCTCCAAGCGGGCTGATTGCCTGACGTACCTCGCCATCAAGATGTTCTGGAGTAAAAACGGGAATTCCTTTTTCTGCGGCAAGAGCCGCTACCGGAGTTGGAATAAGATCCTTATGGCGGCCCTTTGCAGAAGGTGGATTTGACAGAACGCCGGCGATTTCAAAACCGCAGGCGCTTTGAGCTTCAAGGAGACCTTCCAGTGTTATACGAGCCGCATCCGGGCTTCCCGCAAATAAAACCTTAATCATGCTCTGCCCTTATTTTGCTTTTTTAGCTTCCTTTGCAGCGAGCTTAGCCGCAATTTTGCGGGCCTTTGCTTCTTTCTCGCGGGCTTTTTCCGCAGCACGCTCTGCGCGTTTTTTGAACTGGGCTTCTGTCTTTTCTGCAAAAGCCTTGTCGCCGCGGTCTATATACAAAATACCGTCCAGATGGTCGTATTCATGCTGAATGATTCTTGCAAGAAGTCCGTCTGCTTCAAGTGTGAATGGACGCCCCTTCTCGTTGAGAGCCTGAACAGTTACACGTACAGGTCTTGTAATTGATTCATAAACCTGAGGAATGCTTAAGCAGCCCTCTTCATATTCCCCTACTTCTTCCGAAGTTTTGATAATCTGAGGATTAATAAATACACGCTTAACATCATCGTCAGCCATGGCAACAAACATACGGAGGCTTAAGCCAACCTGTGGGGCGGCAAGACCTACTCCGTTTGCTTCAATCATGGTTTCAATCATGTCATCTGCAAGCTTTCTGATTTCGTCATTAACCTCGGCTACAGGCTCTGCCTTTTTGCGCAAAACCGCTTCGCCGAGCTTTGTTATTTCAAGAATCATTTTTCACCTCTTATGCGGGCTGCACGTGCGTGGCCTGCAAGACCTTCTGAATCTCCAAGATAGCCGGCCGCTGCCGAGCTCTTAAGTGTTCCTGGCTTGCCCTTTTCTGCACGCAGAGTTGTCACCGTCTTGAGGAACATTCTTACTCCGAGTCCTCCGCTGTAGTGTGCGGCACCCGAGGTAGGAAGTGTGTGGTTCAGACCGGCAGCATAATCGCCGAGAACCTCTGCCGAATAGTGTCCGATAAAGAGAGAACCGTAATTGTGAACTGCTTTCTCGATTTTATCGCGGGCAGTACCCTTATTCATTGCAAGCTCAAGGTGTTCCGGAGCCTTCATGTTGGCAATTTCAATTGAATCTTCAATCTTCTCAACAACGATGATTTTGCCGTAAGTATCAATACTCTGGCGGGCAACAGCCTTTGTTGTAAGAGTTTCAAGCTGATTTTCAATTGACTCGCTTACTTTAGAAGCAAAATCCATATCATCAGTTACAAGCACAGGCTGGGCTACAATGTCGTGCTCTGCCTGGGCAAGAAGATCTGCGGCAACCCATTCCGGATTCGCAGTCTTATCTGCAATAATCATAACCTCTGTCGGACCGGCAACAAAATCAATTCCTACATTTCCGTAAACAGCCTTTTTAGCTGCGGCAACAAATTTGTTTCCAGGGCCCACAATAACATCAACCTTAGGAATGCTTTCTGTTCCAAAAGCCATAGCACCGATTGCCTGAGAACCGCCCACTGCATAAAGGTGATTTACTCCGCAGATATAAGCAGCGGCCATGATTCCTTCATCAGCATAAGGCTTACCGCCTACAAAGGCCTTTCCAGGAATTCCGCTGCCGGTTTTTCCTGCTGCAACCTTGTCGTCCGGGTGAACACGAGGAGGTGTACACATAATTACGTTTGGAACACCAGCGGCAACGGCAGGAGTAACGGTCATAATTACAGTTGAAACCAGAGGGAAACGTCCTGCCGGTACATAACAGCCGGCAACATCAACAGAAATTGTTTTCTGGCCGGTAAAGAGTCCCGGTTCAAGTTCTTCTTCAAAATCCTTAAAAGACTTTTTCTGCAGCTTTGCAAAGCGGAGTGCCAGGTCGTGAGAATAAACGATGGCATCATACACATCCCGCTTTTCGATTCTAAGCTTTTCGGCTGCGGCCTTGAGCTCCTCCTGTGGAACTTCAAACTGAGCAGGAACAGCAACATCAAACTTCTGTCCATAAAGTCGAAGAGCGGCATCTCCCCTCTTCTGCACCTCTTCGAGTACCGAAGTTACAACTTCGTTTGAATCTCCGAAGGCACGGCCCTTAAAAAACTCGGGCTCAACATCTGCATATTTCTGTATATTAATCATTGCTTATTTCTCCTTGTGTCTACGATCCAACTCGTCGTAGACGTCTTTCCAGCTTACGCCTTCCTTGTACATCAGCACGTTTACAAAATAAATAAGGTCTGCGGCTTCCCAGATAACCTCGTCGCGGCCGTCTGCCTCGCAAAGCTCTTCTGCTTCTTCCTCTACCTTTTCGCGAACACGCTTAGCATCAAGAGTTGCTGTGTAACTGCCCGGTTTAGGGTTTGCAAAACGGTCCGCAATAATATTGTAAAGGCGCCCCATACTTGATTTTTCGCCAGGGTCACTTGTAAAGCAGGTCCAGCTTCCAGTATGGCAGCTAGGTCCAACAGGAAGAACTGTAGCAAGAATACAGTCGCGGTCACAGTCGGCACGCATGCGGACCAGCTGCAAAAAGTTTCCGCTTGTATCCCCCTTTGTCCAAAGCTCGTTACGAGAACGGCTCCAGAAGGTCAGCTTACCGCATTCAAAGCTTTTTCTTACAGCCGCTTCGTTTGCATAAGCCTGCATAAGAACCTCGCCGTTTACGCTCTGTGCAATCACAGGAATCAAAGGCGATTTTTCAAAATCAAGGCAGGCAACAAAAGAATCTGTAAGATTAACCTTATTTGTATACAAAGCCATTCCAAGCTGAACATCACAATGTAAGTGCTCGAGCGCAGCAATTTCTTCTACACTCGAAACGCCTCCTGCTACAATAACGCGGCATTTCACTGCCTCGCGAAGCTGCTTTGCATAATCCATATTAGTTCCCTGCATGCAGCCCTCTTTTTCTACACAAGTGAAAAGAAGTTCAGAACAGAATTTTTCTGCCTGCTTTGCACCTTCAATCAAAGGAATGTCTACAGTTTCGGTCCAGCCCTTTACGGCAATTTTTCCGTTTATCGCATCAACCGAAATAATGATTCTGTCTTTACCGATTGCCGCAGCCAGTTCATTCAAAAAGTCTTCATTCAAAACCGACTCGCCAGGCTGAGGATTTGCTTTCCATGCGCTTGAACCGATAATAACTTTTTCTGCGCCAAGACTGATAAGCTCGCGGGCGCGTTTTACAGTGCGGATTCCTCCTCCTGTACGAACGTTTCCATGATGGAGAAGTGATTTCAAAAGAGGGGTATTTTCAGTGTTTCCCTTTGCATCAACATTTCCAAGTGCCGCATCAAGATCAATTACAGCAACTTCACCATACATGTCAAACTGGCTGATAAGTGCGTCAGCGTCATCACGCTGCAAAACCAGTTCCTTGCCGTTCTTAAGCTGAACGACGTGTCCGTTTTTCAAATCAATTGAAGCTATTACCATAGAAGAGAGTTTACCAAATTTCGCGATTTTGTACAAATAAAAAAAAGACTGCCGGGAAAGGAGGAAACGGCAGTCTTCAATTATGGAGGTATTTTCTTATTAGTATTGCTTTGGTGTTCACTAATATAACCACCCCAGTGATAATAGGTTACAAAAAAATTTAAAAAAAATGAAAAAAAACATTTCTTTATTTTTTACTTAAATTTAGTTATAATTTACTCATGGCTCAGAAAAAGAAAGTCCGACTATCAGATATTGCAGAAAAACTAAATATAAGCACCGTTACTGTTTCAAAGGCCCTGGCCGACAAGGAAGGCGTTGGCGATGAACTGCGGCTTCAGATTAAAGAAATCGCAGAAAAAATGGGCTATCAGATTAAAAAAACAGCAGTAACGTCAGGAAAGCCCGTAAGCTCCGGCACCGGAAACATCGGCATTCTCATTCCTGCCCGCTTCTTTTCTCCAAACATTTCTTATTACTGGTATATTTTTAATACACTTTCTGCAGAGCTTTTGCGCCGCGGCTATTACAGCATAATGGAGCTTCTTACAAACGAGGACGAACAGAGCGGTAAGCTTCCGCGCATGCTTCAGGACAACAAGGTAGACGGGCTGATTATATTAGGCCAGACTAACGACGTCTACCTCGAGGCTCTTAACAAAAAATACACAAGCTTTATTCTCTTTGATTTTTATTCTGCAAAGCTTCAGTACGACAGTGTTTCAAACGACAACTATTTCTGCTCATATCTGATGACCGATTATGTGATTTCGCAGGGGCATAAGAAAATCCGGTTTGTGGGAAACTTTGGTGCCACTACTTCTATTTCAGACAGATTTATGGGCTTTCAAAGGGCCATGCTCGAGCATAAACTCAGCTGTTCAAGCGATGATATAATTAATGACAGAGACGAAAACGGAAGCCTCATTAAAATCAGCTTACCGCCGGCAAAAAATATGCCTACCGCCTTTGTGTGTAACTGCGACGAAACTGCAGCCAACCTGATTCTTACTCTCGAAGAAAAGGGCTACAAGGTGCCCGAGGATATTTCGGTTACCGGCTTTGATAACTACCTGCCGCGAAAGCAGACTTCTGTTGAGCTTACGACCATTTATATTAAGCCCGAGGATTCTACCCGCATAGCGGCTGAACTGATTATCAGCAAGATTACCGGACAGCCCTATATAAAAGGCCGCCACTTAGTAAGCGGCAGCCTCGTTATAAGAGAGTCTGTAAAAAAGCTTTAAACTGCTTTTAAGCGTTGAGCGATTTTATAAAATCATAAATGCGCTCTGCGGCTTTTTTGTGAGTGAGAGGGCCCGGATGTCCTCTTGAACCTTTGTCTTCCTCAGACTTTTCAAGCTTATCCATTCCTTCAAGCTCAAGCGGATATACATTCATATCACCAGAGTCTTTAATATATTCCTTAATACCGCTTTGGATCAGTGCCGGAACAATATCAATTGGAATCATTCCCCAGGTCCAGATAATTTTTGCCTTAGGATTATATCTTCTGATTTCTCCAAGGAAACGCTTTACTTCGGATACAATTGCCTTACCCGCAACACCTGCGGCGCCCTTCCCGTCGTCCTGGCTCTTAAAGCCCGAATTATCATTTGTTCCAAGATTCAAAATTACATAGTCTGCACCGCTGTGATACGGAACTACATCGCACGAGCCCATTGCCTGCTGCTGTTCGCCGCTGAGAACTCCGCAAACCTGCTGATAGTACATAGGGATATTTGAGGTAACGTCTCCATCCCAGCCCCAGCACAAGCCCCAGCCGCACTGGCTGATTGTAGACCAGTCTGCGTTCATCTTTTTAGCAAGCTGAGCCGCATAGGTTTTACTTGCGCAGAACCACTGGGTAATCCAGTCCATTTCATCAGGGCTTCCGTTAAGGCCTTCGCCCGAAGTGATGCTGTCGCCGATGAATTCAATTTTGCAGGTACGTGGTGTCGGAGTACAGAATACGCCTGCGTCATCAAGTCTGAGCCCTGTTATTTTAAGCTCATGAAGATTATCGCCAGGCATTGGCTGTGTGTCTTTTATAATAGAAATAAGATTTTCTTTTTCAGGATTAAGGTTTCTTGCGAGGCAAACCCAGGTTGGTCTTTTTGGTGCAATAAAGCGGGAAATCTGTGCACCGTTTACTTCTATTGCAAGCCAGATTTCGTGCACATCGTAATTGCAGGAAATTTCTGCCCAGAGCTCGCGGGCTTTTACCAAAACCTCGAGGGTTGCGCCGGCCCAGAACAAACGTACAGCGCCGTCTTTACAAATGCCGCCGGCAACGTTACGGCCAAGCAGGCGGATGTCTTTAACTTCTTTAACAGGATAACTTTTCATGAGTGAAAGTATATCGTATTGGAATATAAAAATAAATGGCTCGCATCGCTCGTTTTTTTTTACTTAATTTTACTTATTTTTACTTAATTTAACTTAATACATTTTACCTAATATTACTTAATTTTTCTTGACAAATTTAACAAGCAGCGCTAAAGTATAAGCATAGAACACACAAACAGGGCGGCGCAAAATCACCATGCCCAATAGGAGTTTTTTATGGCTAAAATCATTAGTGGCGGAAATCTGCCTAACATTCCATGGCAGGACAAACCTGCAGACTGCTGGCTTCCAGTATGGCGTTACGATGCTAATCCGGTAATCGGAAGAAATCCTTTCCCAGGCATGGCACGTATTTTCAATTCAGCAGTAATCCCATGGGAAGGAAAATTTAAAGGTGTTTTCCGTTCAGAAGACCCTACAGGTAATCCTTTCCTCTACCTCGGCGATTCAGAAGACGGTATCCACTGGGAATTCCAGCGCGAGAAGATTCACATGCATGATCCAGATGGAACTCCTCATGATCCTTACTATGCTTATGACCCACGTTGTGTAAAAGTAGATGATACTTACTATATCATGTGGTGTGGTGATTTTGATGGTGCCGCTATTGGTATTGCAAGCACAAAAGATTTCAAGGACTTCACACGCCTCGAAAATCCTTTCCTCCCATTCAACCGCAATGCTGTTTTGTTCCCTAAGAAGATCGACGGAAAGTTCGCAATGCTTTCACGCCCTTCAGATTCAGGACACACACCATTCGGTGATATCCTTCTTTCTTACTCTCCAGATATGAAGTACTGGGGCGAGCACAGACTCGTAATGCAGAAAGGCGGCGGAGCTTGGTGGCAGGGACTTAAGATTGGTGCAGGCCCGGCTCCTATCGAAACTGATGAAGGATGGCTCCTCTTCTTCCACGGTGTTGTTCATACTTGTAACGGTTATGTATATTCTTTCTCAGCAGCAATTCTCGATCACGATACACCATCAATCGTAAAATACCGCTGCAAGAATTATATGCTCACACCAGAGCTTCCATACGAAACAACAGGCTTTGTAGACAACGTATGTTTCCCTGTAGCAGCCCTCACTGACGAAGCAACAGGCCGCATCGCAATCTACTACGGTTGTGCAGATACAGTTGTAGGACTCTGCTTCACAACAGTAGACGAAGCTGTTAAGTACATAAAAGAGCACAATGAATTGAACGCTCTCGATAAAGACGAAGGCAGATTCTAATTACCAGCACGCCTTCTGGCCGGTGATCTTTTCACCGAGCCAGCTGGCGTTATATTCAACAAAACACTTAGTATATTTTACATCTTTATATTTCTTTGTTCCCTTCAAAATTGGATAAACCACACTGCCCCAGCCAACAGAAATTACACCGACAATTGCGTAAAAAGGTCCAAGTACAAGCGACTGAAAAGTATGGCCGTATTCGTGGATTCTTGCCCCGTTCTGATATTCTTTATCATCGTTTGTCGGAACAAAAATAAAAGGCCCAAGGCTTAAGCCCGCCCATTTATCTTTCCACTGGGTTTCAATTGCACATCTGTAAATGCGATGCGGCCGCGCAATATGAATCAGGAAAAATAAAAAGCCGATGACAGTCTGTCCCAGGCCCCAGGTAAACTGAACTAACAGATATAAAAACTTTTTCATAATTACAGTATAAGGCAGAAATTCTGAATCCGCAATGCAAAAAGGAAGCCGCAGTTTTTGCATACAATTTAGATAGAGAATTATTCATCATATTTATAAAAGTCATGCTATAATTATTTGTATGAAAAACTATGTGAATTGGGCCATTCTTGCCCCGGGCCGCATTGCCAACTCTATGGCAACTGCGATGAATGGAATAAAAGACGGAAAATTAGAAACAATCAGCGGAGAAAAAATCCGCTTATATGCCGTAGCAAGCCGTAACCTTGAACGGGCAAAAGACTTCGCCGCAAAATGGAACTTTGAAAAAGCCTACGGCTCTTACGAAGAGCTTTATAATGACCCCGAAGTTGATGCAGTTTATATTGCAAATCCCCATGCCTTTCACCTTGAATCTGCCCTTGCCTGTCTGAATGCCGGCAAACACGTACTTTGCGAGAAGCCTGCCGGTTGTTCCCGTGACCAGCTGGACAAAATGACAACTCTTGCCCGCGAGAAAAAGCTTTTCTTTATGGAAGCAATGTGGACTGCTTTCAATCCGACAATTGCAGAAATCAAGAAAGAAATCGCAGCAGGTACAATCGGTCAGATTAAAAATATTGATTCCCGCTTCTGCAACAGAAATCCTTACGACCCTAACGACAGAAACTACGCGCCAGACCAGGCTGGCGGAGCCCTTCTGGACCTGGGCATTTACAACATCTACTTTGCAATGATGCTGGCAGACTTTTCTCCGATTACCGCAGAAAGCTCTGCAGTCCGCATGCTCAAGGGAGTTGATGCCTGGAACAGCGTGAACCTTACTTTTGAAAACGGAATTGTAACCTCTTTCCAGGACGCCATGGACCTGCCTTCTACAGCAGCTACTCACGACGCCGTAATTTACGGAACAAAGGGATACATCACAGTAGAGAACTTCTTCTGTACTCAAAAAGCCGATGTCCACGTTTACAAAAATATCTGGGGTGGAGATTCCGAACTGGTCCGAGAAATCAGAGAGCCTTTTGCCGTAAACGGCTACGAATACGAGCTGGCCCATGCAACAGAATTCATTCTCGCCGGCAAAACAGAGTCCGACGTGCATACCTTCAAAAAATCAGAAGACCTGATTGATATGATGGATGTATTAAGAAAAGACTGGGGAATGAAGTACCCATGGGAAGCCTAACCGTCATCCCGAACTTGTTTCGGGATCTATGTCATAGATGCTGAAACAAGTTCAGCATGACAATCCAATATTTAAGGAATTTTAAATGAACTACAAAATCACAGGAAAAGAAAAAGTATTATTCAACAACAACGCCTTTTACAGCATTGGTACCGGCCGCATGGGGCTGGCTTTGCAGAAGCAGTACTATGAACAGCTTAAGCTGGTACAGGAAAAAATCGGTTTTGAGCATATACGCGGCCACGGACTCTTCCACGACGACATGGCAATTTACCGCGAATTCCAGCCGGGTGTTCCTGAGTTTGGGCCACACGCCTGGGAAGGTCGCGACGAGAAAAAGGTTCAGGTAGAATACAACTGGACCTATCTTGATATGGTCATGGATTCTTACCGCGAGCTGAACATAAAGCCTTTTATCGAATTAGGCTTTATGCCAAAGCAGCTTGCAAGCGGCGACAATACAATTTTCTACTGGAAGGGAAACACTACCCCACCGAATAATTACGACCGCTGGGCCGGCCTTGTTCAGGCAACCCTCCGCCACCTGATGGACCGCTACGGTGCAGATGAAGTTGTTACCTGGCCGGTTGAAGTATGGAATGAACCGAATCTTCCGGGCTTCTGGAAGGATGCAGATATGAAGGAATACTTTAAGCTTTATGATGTTTCTTCTCGCGCAGTAAAAAAGGTTGATAAGCGCTTTAAGGTGGGCGGCCCTGCAGTCTGCGGAGGAACCGATAAGGAATGGATCAAAGCCTTCCTCGAATTTGTGCGCGACAAAAAATGTCCTCTCGACTTTGTTACCCGCCATCACTACACGACAGAAATGCCTGCTCACGACGGACACTACGGCTACCCCAAGCTGCATCCAAAAGAGCAGTGCTTCGGCCAGCTTGATTCTACCCGCGGCATAGTTGATTCCTTCAAGGAATTCAAAGGCATGGATATAAACGTTACCGAATACAATACTTCCTATATTCCGAACGCCCCTGTTCACGACATGAACCTCAACGCCGCCTATATTGCCCTTATGCTTTCTACCTTCGGCGACAATCACCATTCCTATTCTTACTGGACCTTTGGTGATATTTTTGAAGAAGCCGGAGTTCCTTATACTCCATTCCACGGAGGCTTTGGTCTTGTTGCAAACGGCCTGATACCAAAACCAACCTTCTGGACTTTTGCTTTTTATAAAAAGCTTACAAAAGATTACGAAAAGTGTGTATTAAAGACCCCTAACTGCGTAGTCGTAAAATGTACTGATGGCAACTTCAAAGGAGTAGCCTGGAATGTTGATACTGAGATGACTGGCAAAGAGCTCAAGCTTGATCTTACCTTCCCGCTCGAAAGCAAAAAGCTTCCTAACGTGCTTATTACAGAACTTGTTGATGAAGAAGTCTGCAATCCGCTTAAGGTCTGGCACGAGCTTGGTGAACATGCTAATCCATCAAAAGAAGAGATTGAACTTTTGCAGCGTTCTGCCCAGCCATTCCTTCAGACTCATCGCTGCGGCAACAAGGTAAATCTGGTTCTCAAGGAAAATGCAGTCTGTTACTTTGAAATCAAAGAAGCACCAATAAAGAGCGACCGCGGTTATACTTACGGAAGATTATTCTAAAAACAAGCGTGTCATCGTCGGGCTTGACCCGACGATCTAGAAATCACAGTACAACCTAGATTCCCGGGTCAAGCCCGGGAATGACATACAAATGGAGACCAAATGGAATACACATCAAACTCCGACAAAATCACGCGAGACTATTTTGACTCCCTTTTAATTGAACCCCGCTATATCGACTCCGACCTGCCGAGTACAAAGCTTGAGCTTTACGGCAGAACCTTCGACACCCCCGTTATGACCGCTGCCCTCTCACACCTGAGCAACACCGCAGAAAAGGGCATGGTAATTTACGCCCAGGCAGCCGCAAAGGAAAACGCCGTTCACTGGGTTGGCATGGGAGAAGACAAGGAACTGGAAGAAATAACTGCAACCGGAGCCGCTACAATCAAAATCATAAAGCCTCATGCAGACAACAAAGAAGTTTTCCGCAAAATCGAGCACGCTAAAAAGGCCGGCTGTTTTGCAGTAGGCATGGACATAGACCACGCCTTTAATGGAAGCGGCGGCTACGACAATGTACTTGGTCTTCCTATGAAGCCAAAAACAGTTGAAGAACTTCGCGATTTTGTTCAGGCCGCAGAGATTCCTTTTATTGTAAAGGGAGTGCTGAGCACAAAAGACGCAGAAAAATGTCTTAAGGCAGGCTGCAGGGGAATCCAGCTTTCGCACCATCACGGAATTATGAGTTATGCGGTTCCACCTCTTATGATGCTGCCGGAGATTCTGCAGGTTACCCGCGGAGAAATTCCGGTATTCATTGACTGCGGAATCGAAAGCGGAATGGATGTTTATAAATGTCTGGCTCTGGGAGCAACTGCCGTAAGCGTTGGCCGCCATCTAATGCCACTTCTGAAGGAAGGGGCCGAGGCCACCGCTGCCCGCATAAAAGAAATGACAGACGAACTGGCCGCTACAATGGCACGTACCGGAGTCAAGGATTTGAATAGTTTTGATTCTAGTGTAATACATCAAAGAATGTTCTAGATAACAACATGTCATGCTGAACTTGTTTCAGCATCTAAAGCAGAGACCCCGAAACAAGTTCGGGGTGACATTTTTCAAAGGAGACCACAATGTACTTAGGAATTTCTTCTTCCCTTGTCCACACCTCACCTGAAGACTGGGCCGCAAAACACAAAGCCCTCGGCCTTAAAACCGTAAACTTCCCTGTAGACTGCAGGGCCGGCGAAGAAAAAATCATGGCTTACAAAAAGGCCGCCGACGCCGCAGGTCTCACAATTGCAGAAGTAGGAGTCTGGCGAAATACTCTTGCAGCCGATCCAGCAGAACGCCAGCAATGGATAGACTATGCCGTAGACCAGTTGAAAATGGCAGACCGCATAGGCGCCCGCTGCTGCGTAAATGTTACAGGAACTCCTTACGGTCCCCGCTGGGACGGCGGCTACCGGGAAAACTTTTCCGAAGAACTCTGGTCCATGGCTGTAAAAATGATTCAGGAAATTATAGACCGCGCAGAGCCGACCCGCACAAAGTTCAGCATTGAGTCCATGCCCTGGATGATTCCAAGCTCACCTGATGAATATGTAAGACTTATGGAAGAAGTAAACCGTCCTGCCTTTGGCGCCCATCTTGATGTTGTAAATATGATTACCTCGCCGGAACGCTACTTTTTCAACGACCGCTTCCTGGCAGAATGCTTTACAAAGCTCAAGGGACAGATTTGCAGCTGCCACTTAAAGGATATTAATCTGAAAGAGGAATACACCTTCCAGCTGGAAGAATGTGCCTGTGGAAAAGGAAGCTTAAACATTGAGCTTTACGCAAAGCTCGCCACAGCCGAAGATCCTGCCATGCCAATGATTATAGAGCACCTGACAAGTGATGAAGAATATATTCAAAGTGTAAAGTATGTTCAGAAACGACTAAGTCAATAACTGTCATCCTGAACTTGTTTCAGGATCTATTAATAGATGCCGAAACAAGTTCGGCATGACGCTTTATTGTACTATTACCACCAGCACACGCCCGCAGGCCACGCTGACCTCGGCCAATTTTCCTGGCAAAACTTCATTACTGATTCCAAGCTGAAAGTCTGCCGACAGCTTTGCATTCTCCAGAGGATACTTTGCGTTTTTGATATTCACTCCGCTTACATCCCCCGCTACAGTTAATACAGAAAAATACGAGCATTTATCTTCAATATAAAGAGGCTGTCTTCCAACAATCTGCATGGCAGAATAATCATCTACCAGCAGAGCCTTCTTTCCAAGCCCCTCAAGATACAAAAGGACAGAAAGGTTTCCCAGCGCATGGTCGAAGCGGCCTCCCATTGCGCCAAGCAAAAGAAAATCAGAATAGCCGCGCTCAAGAGCAAGCTTTACGGCAAACACTGTATCGGTGTCATCTTTTTCGCGGGGAAGCTTTATAATTTCGGGATGTCCGGAAGTTCCAGCATACTTAGATAAATCAGAAGAATCGCAGGAATCAAAATCTCCGACAATTAGGTCCGGAGTTACGCCAAGTTTTTCAGCATGAGTCAAACCACCGTCGCAGAAAATAAAAAGATCGCCGGGCTGTAAGAAGGACTTAGCCCGCTCGTAATCGAGAATCTGACCGGCTGAAATAATGACACAACGATGCATAAAAATCTCCTGTGAAGGTGGTTTCGATACGACACTTAGTGTCACTCAACCACCGTTATTCTGCCCCGCCGTTAATAATTTCCATCCAGCTGCGGGAGTCGCGCTTAGAGGAATCAAGGCCAAAGAGAGCAACAAACTTTTCGAGAGCGGACCTTACTGTATCTGCCGGCTGCCCTTCCTCTGTCACTTCTATTTCTACATATTTAAGATTGTTTACGATTTCGAGCTCAAGATGAAAATCAGCTCCTGCAAGTACCGTTGCCCCACAGTACACAGACCAGGCATCCTTTTTCTTTTCAAAGAATTTGTGATAGCCCGAAAGCTGCAACAGGTCTCGGATAACATCTGCATTCTCTACAAAGGTTTCATCCTCACGGTTCAGCTCAATTCCGTTTTCTATGCTTTTGCGCTTTATGCAGAAAAAAGCCCGTTTCTCAGAAGCTTTCTCAGAAGAGTTTTCACTTCTGATTCTGATAACTTGAGGTTCACCCTTAGCCTTGCTTTCGGCACGGGTCTGATAAAGAGAATAATATTCATCAGATTTAAGAATGCGTACCGGCTTGTCATTAACAGTAAGACCAGTCAGCTGCTCACCACCTGAGATTACTGAAAATATTTTGTCATACTCAAAATCACTGAGAGGAATTTTTATTTCGATTTCGCGTCCCATAAGATCCTCGTCATCCCGAACCTTCGCAGCATAGCTGCTCGGAGACTCGCTAAAAATAGTCCACTGGACTATTTTTGCCCAGCTACGCTGTGCCGCTCCCTAGGTTTCGATACGGCTTCGCCACTCAACCACCGGTGTTTCTTGTACTCC
>JAEEGJ010008622.1_pt1 | contig 27959 bp, 22 predicted proteins | sample 8958761 | NCBI WGS metagenome assembly JAEEGJ01 (sample SAMN16246546, study PRJNA631951) | gut metagenome | biome: gut microbiome; feature: rumen; material: RS-attached | host: Bos | place: Iran: Karaj | collected 2018-10 | reverse complement strand
ACCGGAATTATGGACGGGCCTTGCGAAATGGTTGACTCGTCCACGATAATGGCCGAAAACCTGGATGAGTTGGGATAATTGGGCGACTCGTCCGCGAAATCGACCAAAATCGTGGATGAACCGGGCGAAATCGTCGAGTCATCCATATAATCGGGCAAAATCGTGGACGAACCGGACAAATCGTAACATCAAATAAAAGCTATATGGAATTCAACGACGTACTGAATCGCAGGTACTCCTGCCGCGCGTTTGCCGGGCGGGAGGTCGAGCCGGAGAAGGTGGAGCGGATACTGGAGGCCGGGAGAATCGCGCCGACGGCGGTGAATCGGCAGCCGGTGCATATTTGGGCCGTGAGCCGGCCGGAGACGCTGGAGGCCATCAAGGGGACCACCAGGTCGAACTATGGCGCTCCGCTGCTGCTGGTGGTGGGGTGTCGACCCGCTGACGCGTGGGTGAGGCGCTACGACGGCAAGAATGGGGCCGATGTGGACGCGGCCATCGTCTCCACGTATCTGATGCTCGCGGCGGAGAATGAGGGCCTGGCCACGCTCTGGGTGGGCTCCTTCGACCCGGCGCTGCTGGCTGGTATCCTCCCGGGGGCCGATGGGTATGACCTCGTGGCGATGATCAATGTTGGCTACCCCGCGGCCGACAGCCAGCCCTCGCCGATGCACTTCGAGAGGAAGTCGGCGGAGGAGTTGGTGACGAGGGACGTTTAACGAATAGGCCGGTGCTTCGTGCATCGGCTTTTTTGTTAAGGACTCATCCATGAAATTGGCCAAAATCATGGATGAACCGACGGAAATGGGGCAACTCGTCCACGAAAACTGACAATAACGTGGGTGAACCCGGCAAAACTGGCGACTCATCCATAAAAACGACCAAAATCGTGGATGAACCGAGGCCCGCCCGAGCTCAGTGGCTATTGGAACAGCTGGCGGTAGGCATCGGCCTTGCGGGCGAGGGGGAGGGGGTAGGCGCGGGAGGTGGAGGGCATGCGCCAGAAGCGGATGGGGCGGGGGCCGATGTGGGTGTCGAGGATGCCGCCGACGGGAGGGATTCGGAGGGATTTTGGCTGAGGCCATCTCTCGCAAGCTCGGGTCTCCGCGCGCTTCGCTTGGTCGAAATGACAAGAGGCGGTGGCTTGGTCGAAATGACAAGAGGCCGGTGCTTGATCGGCAGGACAGGGCTCGGACATAAGCCACTCGGCAAGGATCTCGGTGGCCTTTTGGCCGGTGGTGACGATGGTGCGGCAGTCCGGGATGCGCTGGAGGAGGGAGGGGATGTCGGTGGGGGTTACCACCTCGAGGAAGGCGTCGGAGGCGTTGTCACGGAGACGGCGGATCTCGCAGGCGGTGTCGTAGAAGGCGAGGCCCTTATCGGCACAGAAGGCGCGGATGGCGGACTCGTCGAAGCGTTTCTCGGACGGGATGCAGAAGTGGTCCTTGTCGGCATAATGGATGATGCCCATGATGCGCCAGAAGTCGTTTATCCAGTTGGGGTAATAGAAGGGCATGCACCAGCGGTGGGGCTGGGGCGGGAAGCTGCCCAGGAAGAGGATGCGGGCGCCCGGGGGCAAGAAGGGCTCGAAAGGATGGCGTTCGGTTTTCACGGTGTAAATATACGGCTTTTGGGGGAAAATCGTTGACTCGTCCAGGAAATCGGGCAAAATCCTGGATGAACTGGGCAAAAACGGCAATTCATCCAGAAAAACGGCCTAAATCCTGGATGAACCGGGAGAAATGTCGGAGGAAACCGCTATCTTTGAAGAAAAAGTATCAAAACGAGGGATAATGGAAGTTACCAACCTGCTTGACATACACTCTCGCGAGGAGCTGTACGCGTGGTATCTGGAAAACCACGCCACTGCGGCGGACTTCTGGCTTCGAGTGAACCGCGCCGCGGCGGATTGCCCCGGTGTGATTCGGTATGTCGATGCCGTTGAGGTGGCCCTATGCTTCGGCTGGATCGACAGCACTCAGAAGCGGATCGACGACGGCAAGCCCGTGCAGCATTTCACGCCGCGTCGCCGCGGTTCCAACTGGTGCGAGCAGAACCTGGCGCGCTGCCGCCGTCTGGTGCGCCTTGGAGAAATGACGCCCGCGGGCCTGGCTGTGGCGCCTTCGCTGGATCCCGACAGCTTTGTCTTTGAGGACTGGGTTCTGGATGCTCTCAAGGCCGATCGGCAGGCCTGGCAGCACTTCCAATCCTTCCCATCGACCTACCGCCGCATCAAGGTGGACCGCATCCAGCACTATCAGCACACTGGCCGTCCGGATTACGCGCAGTACACGCTGACCAAGTTCATCCGCGACTGCCACGCCGGCAAGCTCCAACCCGGCTGGAGCGACTTCGGCCGCCTGGAGGAGTAGTTAGGCACTCCCGGAGTTCTTCCACGGAGTGGACGATGCGGTGGCCCGCAAGATCTTCTTCCGAGCGGTAGCCCCAGCTGACGGCAAGGGAGTCGATGCCGCCGTTGGCGGCGGTGCGCATGTCGGTTGGGGAATCGCCCACCAGAATGGCGTCGGAGGGGGATATGCCCGCTGAGGCAAGCACTTCTTGTACGATTTCAGGTGAGGGCTTCAGGGGGTATCCGGGCCGGTTGCCGAGGATGGCGACAAAGTGCACCGAGGGGAAGAATTCCCGGATGAGGTGTTCCGTGCCTTCCTGGAATTTGTTGGAGGCAACGGCCATTTTCACGCCCGCGGCGGCCAAAGAGTTCAGCAACTCTTGCATCCCCGGATAGGGACGGGTGTGGACGTCGATGTGGGCGGAGTAGTAGGCCTTGAAATCGGCCAGGGCGGAGTCGATATAGGCGTCATCGGCCTGGAATGCCTGCGGGAGGGCCTGCGTAACAAGGTTCCGGATTCCGTGCCCCACCATGCGGCGGTATTCCGCGAGGGTGTGGAGGGGCAGGCCGCGCAGGGAGAGGGCGTGGTTCACGGCATCGGCCAAATCTTCCAAGGTGTCGATGAGCGTACCATCCAAGTCCCAGAGAATGAGCTTCTTGGAAGGGGCGGCATCGGCCAGGGGCGCTATCGGCATAAAGGGATTTTCTGTTTTCACGCCGCAAAGTTAGCGTAAAAAATGTATCTTTACACGAAAATCGAAGACAATGGCCTCTGATAACCTCCTCTTAGAGCAAATGCTAGCGCACGCGGACCCCACCCAGGTGGAAGGGCTGTCGCGCTTTTTCAAGACCGCCCCGGGGCAGTATGGCGAGGGCGACAAGTTCCTGGGAATCAAGGTTCCGGTGACGCGCGCCGTGGTGAAGGAGTGCTGGAGGGGCATCGGCATGGAGGAGCTGGAGGAGTGCCTGAACAGCGAATATCACGAAGTTCGTCTGGCGGCGCTGCTGGCCCTGGTGGAGATGTTCAAGCATAATAAGCCCCGCCGGCAGGAGTACATCGACTTCTACTTATCGCACACGAAAGGCATCAACAACTGGGACCTGGTGGACCTCAGCTGCTACCCGCTCCTCGGTGAGTGGCTTCTGGACAAGGACCGCACGCTCCTCTACGACCTGGCGGCTCAAGGGAAGACCATCTGGGAGCAGCGCATCGGCATAGTGAGCACCATGACCTTCATCCGTCACGGGCAGCTCCGCGACACCTTTGCCATTGCCGATATCCTCCTCCACCATCCCCACGACCTCATCCACAAAGCCGTGGGCTGGCTCCTCCGCGAAGCCGGCAAGCGCGACCAAAAAGCCCTGGAGGCCTACCTTGCGCCCCGCTTCCAGACCATGCCCCGCACGATGCTCCGCTACGCCATCGAGAAGTTTCCACCGTCGCGGAGGCAGCAATATCTGAAAAAGTCTTAACTTTGCTGGCAAACGCCCTTATATATGAAACGTTACATCCTCATACTTCTCGCGGCCATGGCCATGCTCACCGGCTGCCACAAGAAAATCTGGGACAAGCTGAACGACCACGAGGCGCGGATTGCGCGTCTGGAGGCGTTCTGCAACCAGATGAACACCACCATCGGCTCGCTTCAGCAAATTGTAAATGTGCTTAACTCAAGGGATTACGTGAAGGATGTGGTGCCCGTGATGGAGAACGGAAAAACCATCGGTTACACCATAACCTTCGGCACCAGCAGCCCCGTGACCATCTACAACGGCAAGAACGGAGAGGATGCGCACACGCCGCTCATTGGCATAAAAGAGTTCGAAGGCGCATGGTATTGGACTCTTGACGGGGAATGGATTCTTGCCGATGGAGCCAAAGTCCGCTCCGATGCCGCCACTCCGCAGCTCAAGGTGGAAGACGACTCCTGGTGGGTATCGTACGACAACGGCTCCGGCTGGACTAAGCTTGGCCCCGCGGTTGGCAAGCCCGGTGCCGATGGCGACTCGATGTTCCGCGAAGTTCGCCAGGACAACGGCCACGTGTATCTCGTCCTTGCAGACGGTTCCGAAATCGTCCTCAACAAAGGCGGCTTGAGCTGGGTGTATGTGTAGTCGGCCCCGGCTCTGGTTTTGACCCCCACCCCTTTCCTGTCGTAGCGTGAAATGTATGTCGCTGACACTCAGGGGTTTACGGATTTCTTCTGTGGAAAAACGCCACAGAAGGTTTGCATAAAATGTTATAAATCAATAAGTTGTATTTCACGGGCAATGTGTAAAAGATTCTTAATCGCGGCGATGTTGGTTGCTCTCGCCATTCCGGCGGGGGCGCAGGACGCCAGGCTGTTCAGGCGCGTTGTGAAGGAGCTCGCATCGGCAAAGTATCAGGGGCGCGGGTATGCGCGCGGCGGGGCGAACAAGGCGGGCCGGTATCTGGAGCGCGAGTTCCGGAAGGTGGGGGCCGATGATGTGACGCGGCAGCACTTCACCATCGACATAAATACCTTTCCCGGCACAGTGAAAATGTGGGCCGATGGGCACAGGCTGCGCCCTGGCGTGGATTTTTCGATGCGCGAGTACTCGCCCGGAGTTCACGGGGAGTTCCCGGTGTACGTCATCGACACGGCGGCTTTCGACCCGGACCGCATCTTCGCGGACCTCGACAGGCCCGAATATGCCAACGCCATGGTTTGCTGCGATTTCTGGTTCTCGTACAAGCATCGGGACGTGTTTTCACGTTTGCAGAAGGCCGATGGCGCCCCGAACGCCGGTCTCCTCTTCACCTGGGCCGCGCCGATCAAGTTCTTCAAGGCGTACGGTCACCGCGTGGTGGACAAGCCCATCGTGTGGGTGACTCCGGAGGCTATCGAGGGGGTTTCGCGCGTGAAGCTTGATGTGGACAACGAGTTCCTCTCTGGATATGAGTTGTTTAATGTTGTGGCCCGCGTTGATGGCGCCCGTCACGACAGCTGCTACGTTTTCACCGCCCATTACGACCACCTTGGCAATCTGGGCCGGCATGTCTACTACCCCGGCGCCAACGACAACGCCTCCGGCACGGCGGCCATCGTCACACTGGCGGCGTACTACGCCGCTCATCGGCCCGAATTCGACATGTACTTCATCGCCTTCTCCGGCGAGGACGCCAACCTCCGCGGCTCCACCTATTTCGCCGAGCACCCGCTCGTGCCCCTGGAGCGGATACGTTTCCTGTTCAATATCGACATGATTGGCGACGACAATCCTGCGCTCTACTGCGAGTTAAGCGATGCGGGCATGCCGTGGTTCCCCCGCTTTGAAGCCGTGAACGCTTCCCAGGGCCTTTTCACCTCCCTCGAACGCGGCGAGCTTGCCGCCAACAGCGACCACTACCCCTTCGCCGTCCGTGGCGTCCCCTGCATCTTCCTTGAAAACCAGGAGGGCAGCGCCTTCCCCCACTACCACACCCCTGCCGACAACATCCGCACGGTCCGCTTCGACTCCTACCCCGGCGTCTTCAAGCTCGTCACCGGCGTTGTGGGCCCGTAAAGTGTAACTCGCTTTGTGTCAGCGATATACGCAAAGTGCCTGGAGCAAAAACGCCCCAGGCAAAATCTGTAAGTCCCTGAAAGTCACCGTTTTGCATTTTACGCCTCGCCAAGGAGGGAGACCAGGGGGCGGACGCGGCATGATAGTTAACTCGTGAAAAAACATTATATTTGTGAAAACAGAGAGATATGAGTAACCATATAGTCATAATGGCGGGGGGAGTGGGGAGCAGGTTTTGGCCGCTCAGCACGCCGGAGTATCCTAAGCAGTTTATCGACATACTGGGATGCGGGCGCACGCTCATACAGCTCACGGCGGACAGGTTTCAGGGGATTGCGCCCATGCAGAATTTCTGGGTGGTGACGAACGCCAAGTACGTGGATATCGTGCGTGAACAGCTGCCGGAGGTGCCTGCAGGGCACATTCTGGCGGAGCCGGCGGCGCGAAACACTGCGCCCTGCATCGCCTGGGCCTGCTGGAGCATCCTGCGGGAAGACCCCGCGGCGAACGTGGTCGTGACCCCTGCCGATGCGGTTGTGATGGACGCCCCCGAATTCCGTCGCGTCATCGGCAATGCTCTGGAGTTTACAAAGGAGCGAGAGGCGATCGTTACCATCGGCATAAACCCCACCAGGGCTGAAACCGGATATGGATACGTTGAGGCCGGAGGCTTGGTCGATGGTGAGATTCAGGGCGTGAAAGCCTTCCGGGAAAAGCCGGACCGGGCAACCGCGGAGGCGTATTTGGCGGCGGGGAATTTCCTGTGGAACGCCGGGATATTCGTTTGGAATGCCGATACGATAGTGCGCTGCCTGCGTCGGTATAAGCCGGGGATTGCGGCAGATATGGACCGAATCATGGAAAATGGCGACGTGGAGGGCATCTTCCCGGGCTGCGAAAAGATTTCCATCGACTTCGCCGTGATGGAGCCGGCCAGTGCCGATGGCCTCGTGTACACCCACCCCGCGTCGTTTGGCTGGAGCGACCTGGGCAACTGGGCGTCCCTGCATGACAAACTGGCTCTGGATGCCGATGGCAACGGCGCCGTTGGCCCCGTGCACCTGCACGAGTGCCGGGACTGCGTCGTGCATGCGGAAGATGCGGCCAAAGTGGTGCTGCAGGGCCTGGAGGGCTATATCGTGAGCCTCAAGGGCGGCCGCCTTCTGGTGTGCCGGCGCTCGGAGGAGCAGCGTATTCGCGAATTTTCAGAAGAATAAACAAGATATGACACTCGAACAAACTATTCAGGAAGCCATCAAGGAGGCCATGAAGGCCAAGGATACGGTGGCAATGAACGCAACCCGCGCCATCAAGGGCGAGATTCTGCTTTTCAAAACAGCCGAAGGCGGCGCCAAGGAAGTAACCGACGGCGACATCCTCAAAATGATCCAGAAACTGGTGAAGCAGCGCAAAGAGGCGGCGGAGCAGTTTGTGGCCGCGGGCCGTCAGGAACTTGCAGACAATGAACTCGCAGAAGCGGCCGTTATGGAGAAGTACCTGCCCAAGCAGCTTTCCGTTGAGGAAGTGCGCGCCAAAGTGCAGGAAATCATCGGCCAGGTGGGCGCCACCTCTATCAAGGACATGGGCAAAGTGATGGGCGCGGCGAACAAAGCACTCGCCGGCCTCTCCGACGGCCGCACCATCTCCGGCATCGTCAAGGAGCTCCTGTCGTGAGGATTTGCATCCATTAATAAAAATTTTTAAATTTGCTCCCCGGTATTAGTTAGTAGACCTATGGAAAAGTTCGTGAAGAATTACATCGAGGCCTTCATGGCGGAGCTTGTGGCCCGGAATCCCGGGGAGCTGGAGTTTCATCAGGCTGTGGGAGAGGTTGTGGGAAGCGTGGCGCCTTACCTGGAGGCAAATCCGTATCTTATCAATGAGAAGATTCTGGAGCGCATGAGCGAGCCGGAGCGCACGGTGATTTTCCGTGTGCCGTGGATGGACGATCACGGAACCATCCGCATCAACCGCGGTTTCCGTGTGCAGATGAACAGCGCCCTGGGCCCGTACAAGGGCGGCTTAAGATTCCACCCTAGCGTAAACCTCAGCATCCTGAAGTTCCTGGCTTTCGAGCAAACGTTCAAGAACAGCCTCACAACCCTGCCGATGGGCGGCGCCAAGGGCGGCTCGGATTTCTACCCGCGCGGCAAGTCCGACGGCGAGGTTATGCGCTTCTGCCAGAGCTTCATGACGGAACTCAGCCGTCATATCGGGGCCGATACCGACGTCCCCGCCGGGGACATCGGCGTTGGCGGACGCGAGATCGGCTACCTCTTCGGCCAGTACAAGCGCCTCCGCGACGAGTTCTCCGGAACTCTCACCGGCAAAGGCCTCGCATGGGGCGGCAGCCTCCTGCGCCCGGAGGCCACCGGCTACGGCGTGTGCTATTTCGCCCAGGAAATGCTCGCCCTCCAAAACAAGAGCTTCGAGGGCCAGCGAGTGGTGATTTCCGGCGCTGGCAACGTGGCGCAGTACGCCGCGCAGAAAGCCATGCGCCTGGGCGCGAAAGTGCTCACGCTCTCGGATTCCGACGGCTACATGTACGACCCGGACGGCCTTGACGAGGAGAAGATGGCCTACGTGTTCCAGCTGAAGAACATCCGCCGCGGCCGCATCAGCGAGTACGTGCAGAAGTACCCATCGGCCCAATATTTCGCCGGTCAGCGCCCCTGGAACGTCCCCTGCGACATCGCCCTTCCCTGTGCAACTCAGAACGAGATTGAGAAGGCCGATGCCGAAGCGCTGGTGAAGAACGGCTGCTACGCCGTAATCGAAGGCGCGAACATGCCGTCGACACCCGACGCCATCGGCATATTCCAGAACGCCAAGCTGCTCTATTCCCCCGGTAAGGCTTCGAACGCCGGCGGAGTGGCAACGTCGGGCCTGGAAATGACTCAGAACTCCATCCGTCAGCACTGGACCGCGGAGGAAGTGGACACCCACCTTCGCCGCATCATGTCCGACATCCACGCCTCCTGCCTCAAATACGGCACGGACCCGGACGGCTACATCAACTACGTTCGCGGTGCCAACATCGCCGGCTTTATCAAGGTTGCCGGCGCCATGCTGGACCAGGGTCTGGTGTAGGGCGGTTTCTCTAAGAGAAGGTGGACTACGAATTTGAAATGTAAAAATCATTGTTTATATTTGTAGTCCACATATAGTAACACTCACAGGATGAGTAACGTAATTAAGAAGTTTACAACCTGGTACTTCAGCAAGAAAGTGCTTCCGTACTGGGTGATTTTACTGGCGGATACAGTCATTGTTTTCCTGTCGGCGATATTCGTTTATTGGGTTTCTGAAGACACCCTTTTCACATTTGAACACAGGCAGTCGCTGTTTTTCTCCGCCTTGCTCTACTCTATGCTCAGCTGGGTGGGTGCCAGGATTTTCCGCACCTATTCGGGGGTACTGCGCTTCTCCAGTTTCGTGGACCTTCTGAAAATCGCCTATGCCAATCTTGTGTCGGTAGTCCTGGCGCTGGCCGTGTCCATCGGCTCGGATTTATTGAATGTCGATATAATATCGGCCTTGAATCCATATCAGACCGGCTTCACCTTCCTGCTTGCGATGATGCTCATGTGGGCGATGCGCGTGCTGGTGAAGCTGATGTACGATGCCGCCAATACGGATTCCGATACCATGAGGGTGCTCATTTACGGGGCTCTCACCGGCGGAATCGGCCTTGCAAAGAACATCCGTTCGGAGAGTCCGGCCCGGTTTGAGCTGGTTGGCTTCATCACCCACGAGCACAGGATCAAGAACATGAAACTCCTGGGCGTGCGGGTTTATTCGCTGGACGACGACATCGACCAGGTGATTCGGAAAGGGCGTATCCAGGCTGTTCTGGTGAGCCCCGGCCGCGTTAAGGAATTCCGTGAGAATCAGAAGATCCAGGATATCATCATCAATGCGGGCTGCAAGATTTTCATGTCGCACGAGGCCGAGGAGGCGCGTGTTCACAATGGGGAACTGGCCGAGGAAGCCAAGGACGACGTCCAGCTCAAAGAGGTGAGCGTGGAAGACCTCCTTCCCCGTTCGGAGATCCGCGTGGATATGAAATCGGTGGGAGAGATCCTCACCGGCAAGCGCATACTGGTAACCGGTTCGGCCGGCTCCATCGGCCTTGAAATCGTGCGTCAGATCGCGCAGTTCAAGCCCGCCTCGATGATGCTCATCGACCAGGCGGAAACTCCCCAGCACGATGTAAGGCTGATGATGGCCAAGGACTTCCCGGATGTGCCTTGCGAGGTGGTTGTGACCAGCATTTCCCGCCGCACTCGCATGGAGTACATCTTCAGCTCATTCAAGCCGGAATATGTGTTCCACGCCGCCGCATACAAGCACGTTCCCATGATGGAAGACAACCCCAGCGAGGCCATACTGAACAACGTGTACGGCACCAAGGTGATTGCCGATATGAGCGTGAAATACGGCGTGAAGAAGTTCGTGATGATTTCCACGGACAAGGCGGTGAACCCCACCAACGTGATGGGCTGCTCCAAACGTATATGCGAAATTTACGTACAGAGCCTGGACCGCAAACTCAAGCTGGAGGCGATGGAAAATGCACGCGGCAAGGCTGGTAAGGTGGAGTACACGCAGTTCGTCACCACACGTTTCGGCAATGTTCTGGGCAGCAACGGCTCGGTGATTCCCCTGTTCCGCGAGCAGATCAAGAACGGCGGCCCCGTGACGGTTACCGATGAACGCATCGTCCGCTATTTCATGCTCATCCCGGAGGCCTGCAAACTGGTTCTCGAGGCGGGCACCAAGGGCAACGGCGGCGAGATTTTCGTCTTCGACATGGGCCAGCCCGTGAAGATTGCGGATCTTGCCAAGCGCATGATAGCGCTCTCCAATGCAAAGGGCGTGGAAATCAAGTACACGGGCCTTCGTGAAGGTGAAAAACTGTACGAAGAGGTGCTTAATGAACTGGAAGGCACCAAGCCCACCTTCCACGAAAAGATCCGTATCGCCCAGGTGCGCGAGTACGACTATGCAGAGGTGTCCCGCGACATCGACGCCCTGGTGGACATCTCCAAACAGTTCGACGACATGGCCACCGTGCGCAAGATGAAGGAGATCGTTCCGGAGTACAAGAGCAACAATTCTATTTACGAAAAACTGGACGCGTAATTGCGCCACGGGCTACCAGCGGAGCTCTGCGGTGAAAAACGCGTTGGTCCCCGGCATGGGATAGCCCTGGACCAGCGCGTAGTGTTTGTTGAAGGCGTTGTTCACGGTGAGGGAGAGGGTGAGGCCGGGCTGGGGGGTGTAGGAGAGGGAAAGGTCGGTGACGCTCCAGGGTTCAAGGTAGTAGTCGGGGGTGTTGGCGGTGCGGGACCAGCGAGCGCCGTTAAGGAGCGTATTGGCCGCGAAGGTCCACTGGCGCCATTCCAGTTGCAGGTCGATGGAGCCGCTGTGCCGGGGGATGTATGGTAGCTGATTGCCGTAGGTCTGGCTCCCGGGGGTGCTGTGGTCCAGGGCCCGTTGCAGGCAGTAGCGGAGGGTGAGGCTCGCGGCGAAATCTTCGTTCCGGTAGCCCCCGATGGCTTTCACATCCAGGCCGATGATATCGGCAATGCCGATGTTGAGCATCGTCCACCGGAACTGCGACGCGGTGGGGATGGCGACTATCTTGTTGTGTACTGTATTATAATAAGCCGATGTTCTGACATCCCATTGCCACTTGCCGTGGCAATTGTGATGTCGAACATCTAATCCGTATTGAGTGGCGCGCTCGGGGTTCAGGGTGGAGTTGCCCATGAGGGAGTAGTAGAGGTCGTTGAAGGAGGGGAGGCGGTAGCTTTGTTTGGCGTAGGCCGATAGCTCCAGGGCGGGAGAGGGCGTCCACATGAGGCTGGCGCCCGGCATCCAGGCGCTGCGGAAGGAGTTTTCGCGACTCCAGCCGCCGGCCTCCGGCGTGTCGAACGTGTCCCAGGCGCCCACGTAGACTATGTGGGCGGCGGCGCGGAAATGTTCCAGGGCGTAACGTGTGGCAAGGGCGCCGTTGAAGGTGGTGCGCCTGGGAGAGACGAACTGCCCCACGTCGCTTTCCAGCGTGTTCCGCTGCAGGTCGGTGGCAAGGTCCACCGCCCAGGGGGCTGCGAGCGTGAACGACTGCGCCACCGATACGTACGCCGCTTTCTGATCATAATGTATATCGTACGGCAGCGCCATGGGGTTCTTCTCCGGGTGCGTTGCGTAATGCGTGTAGTTACTGCTCATCTTGAAGCGGAGCGCCGTGCTGTACCACTTCGTCCAGTCCTGTGTCCACGAGCCCTGGGCGAATGCGTCCTGATCGGCCTGACGTTCCGCGCTGAAGGGAAATCCCGCGGCGCGGCGTATCACCGGTCCCGGGAAGCCGCGCTCGGAGCCGTACGAGTACAGCCGCAGCCGCCACTCGCCGCCCCGCACAGAGCCGTAGAGCTGCCCGTCCAACCGCAGGGCGCGGATGTCGCCATTCTCGCGAACCAGCGTTGTGTCGTAGTACGGAAACATGTATCGGCCATTACTGCTCAAAAGTTCCGCGCCAGCCCTTAAAGCCACACCTCCGAACACCTTCTCCCACTGGAGCGAAGGGTTCGACGTGGCGAACGAGCCGCGGCGAAGGCGCAGCGCCCAGCCATCGGCCCCGGGCCTGTACGAATCCAGATACACCGCCGCCCCGGCAGCGTACTCCTTCGCCGTTTGCAGCCGGCGCGCCTTCAGGGCCGCGAACATCGCCACCGAGCCCAGCCCTTCCGTGGAGAACCGCCCCAAATCCACCTGCATGTTCTGCGCGTTGTCTATCTGTATCCCGTCCAAGAACACCCCCACATGCTCGCTCCCCAGGCTCCTGATGATCACTGTCTTCAGGCCCCCCGCGCCCCCGTAATCCTTCACCTGCACGCCCGTGAACCGTCGCAGCACATCCGCCACCTGCACCGGCGCCGCCTTCACCGCAGGCAGGAACACCTCCTCCGCGGGCTTCACCACCGGCCACACCTTATCCGCCACCACATGCACCGCCGAGAGCGTATCCGCCCTCTCGCGGGCACCCGCAAGGACGGGCGCAAGAAGAAGTGCGGCCAGAATACTGGCGGATATGTGGCTGGCTCTCAGCATGTTACGAGTTTAGGGGTGCAAATAATTTTGCACCCGTTAACAATCAAGTCGTTGACTATCAGGCATTTGGCCGCCAGAGACAACCACCCCCAATCACCAAATGGCGAAGTGGGCGGGGCAAACGCCGGCGGGCACGGTCCAGGGCTTGAAGGGGGAGTCGTAGGTGTCGTACATGCTCAGGGTGCCGGGGTTGAAGTAGTCGCCGGCATCGGCAAGGAAGAGATAGCCGTCGAAGCAGGCAATGCCGTAGGGCTTGCCATCGAAGGCAAGATTGAAAAACGTGGGCTTGAAAGCGCCACCGTCGATGCTGTAGCGGCTGAGCTCGTATCTGTGAGTTGCGTTTTCGCTGTTATCCAGCTCGTTTTCGTCCCCGAGCACATATACCGAATTGCCCAGGATGCAGGACTTGTAGACATGCTCGCACACTTTTTTCACATGGTCGCCCTGAATTACCCACAGGCTGGACGGGGTGGTGTAGAAATTGCCCATCGACGTCACATAAATCTGCCCTGCGCCGTCGGAATAAACCTTCTCCAGATTAATCTCAACCACGATGTCCTTGACCACCTTGAAAGTGCTCAGGTCGATGACGCTCACCTTGTTGTCGTAGGAGTAATCCGGAGGCAGCTGGCTTGCCAGACCGCCGGAATTCGCCACATAAAGCTTGCCGTCATAGCATGCCAGGCCCTCCGGCTGATAACCAACCTCCACGGGTTCGCCGGCCAGTTTGTGGGTGGCCAGGTCGATGCGGTAGACATGCCCCTTGGGGTTGCTGGAGCCAACAATCTTCCAGTCGGCGCCATAAGTGATATATGCTCCGGAATATGAGCTCACATAGGCATATTTGTCGTCGAAGGCGATGCTTCGCGGCGACGGAACCGTGATTGCGGCGATATGGGTTTCATCCTGGGCCGATATCACCTCGACATACCCGGAATTGTTTACGGTAATCCAAACCTCATTGCCGATGACGACGATGTCGTTGGCCACATCGCCAAGGCCGGCGGGTTCGCCGGGGTTCATCTTCTTCCACACGCCGGTGATGTACTGGCCGTCGCTCACGCGAAGAACGTCCAGCGAGGCGTTGTTGGAGCCCATCTGGCCCTCGTTCAGCACGAACACTTTCTTTGCGTTAAAGTTTTCAGGAACGTTCACCTGAGTGCCGGTGAGGGCTTTGTCTTTGTAATCGTAGAGATCTTCTTTGGGGTCGCAGGACCAGAAGCACATTGCGGCCGCCATCAAAAGCAGGAATGCTTTTTTCATAGGTATAAGTGTTTACGTTTCAGCCTGGACTTGTCCCCGAGCCCTGATGCTCAACTTGACTATGGCAGGTATTCTGACTCCCCCCGCCCGGAGGGTTACAGTTGCGGGCACAGCCCCGGATTCGCACCGGGTTTCCCCCATCGGCATAAATGCGCCATAATCCGTTGCAAAGTTAAGAAAATATTGATAAATTTGTAAGATGATCAAAGGCAAAACCTATAAACACATAATAACACTATGAACAACGCAATCATCAATTTCCCCGTACCGGCCAACGAGCCTGTGAAAGCATATCTGGAAGGCTCTCCGGAGCGCATCGCCCTGGATGCGGAACTGGAGCGTCAGTGGAACACGGTGCTGGACATTCCAATCATCATCGGCGGCAAGGAAATCCGCACCGGAAATACCGGCAAGGTGGTTTGCCCGCACGACCATAAACACGTGCTGGCCACCTTCCACAAGGTGAGCGAGAAGGAGGTGCAGATGGCAATCGACGCGGCCATGGAGGCCCACAAGATCTGGAGCGAAACTCCCTGGACAACGCGCGCGGCCATCGTCCTCAAGTGCGCGGAGCTGCTGGCAACCAAATATCGGCCGATAATGAATGCGGCTTGCATGCTGGGCCAGAGCAAGAACATCTACCAGGCGGAAATCGACAGCGCTTGCGAAACCATCGACTTCTTCCGCTATAACGTGCACTACGCATCGAAGATCTACAATATGCAGCCGAAGAACGGCGCCGGCAATATCAACCACACGGAATACAGGCCCCTGGAGGGCTTCGTGCTGGCGGTTACGCCGTTCAATTTCACCTCCATCGCATCGAACCTGTGCATGACGCCGGTTCTGATGGGCAATGTGGCGCTGTGGAAGCCGTCAACGACATCGACACTTTCGAATTACTACCTGATGAAGCTGTACAAGGAGGCTGGTCTTCCGGACGGCGTAATCAATTTCCTCCCGGGAAGCGGTGCGCTCATCGGCAAGGTTGCAACGTCCAGCAAGTGGTTCTCCGGCATTCATTTCACCGGCAGCACGGGCACGTTCAACAGTCTCTGGAGGCAGGCGGGCGAGAATCTCGGCAAGTATGTGAGCTACCCGCGCCTCGTGGGCGAAACCGGCGGCAAGGACTTCATTTTCGTGCATCCTTCGGCCGATGTGAAGGCGGTGGCAACCGCGGCATTCTGCGGCGCGTACGAGTTCCAGGGCCAGAAGTGCTCGGCCGCTTCGCGCATGTATGTGCCTAAGAGTTTGTGGCCTGCAGTGCTTGAGATCATGAAGAAATACGCCGGCGAGGTGAAGATGGGCGATGTTCGCGATCACTCGTGCTTCATCAACGCTGTTATCGACGAGGCGTCGTGGAATAATATCGACGGGTATCTCTCTTATGCAGAGCAGTCGCCGGACGCCAAGATCGTAATGGGCGGCAAGCGCGACAAGAGCGTTGGCTACTTCGTGGAGCCCACTGTGATCGAAACCACGGATCCTCATTTCAAGAGCATGGAGGAGGAGATTTTCGGCCCTGTGCTCACGGTGTTCCCGTACGATGACGATAAGGTGGATGAGGCTGTGAAACTTTGCGACGAAACTTCGCCGTATGGACTTACTGGCGCCGTGTTCGGCCAGGACCGCCTTGCCGTGGAGAAGATTACCAACGCTTTGAGGTATGCGGCCGGCAACTTCTACATCAACGACAAACCCACCGGCGCGGTTGTGGGCAATCAGCCGTTTGGTGGCGCCCGCGCCTCCGGCACCAACGACAAAGCCGGCGGCGAGTTCAACCTCATCCGTTGGATCATCCCTCGCGTAATCAAGGAAACCCTGGTGAGCCCTACGGACTACAGGTATACTTATATGAAATAAGATTCTCACGAGGCCATGGGCGGCCACGGTTTTGGGGATATACCATCTTATTTCCTAAAATATAAGTATACCTCCTGGATTCATCCAGGAAAACGGCTCAAATCCTGGATGAGTCCGGCAAAATGGTTGGTTCATCCAGAAAATCGGCCTAAATCCTGGACGAGTTGGGGAAAATGAAGAGTTCATCCCGGAAAACGGGTAAAATCATGGACGAATAGATGTATAAGATATCGAGTCATCCGATTCTGGAGGTTCCGGAGGAGGATTTGTGGTATTTCGAGTATGAAGGCACGCGGGTGGCGGGGCAGAAGGGGCAGTCGATTGCCGCGGCTCTGCATCAGGCGGGCCTTCGCGTTCATCACCACAGCTTGAAAGACCGTCCGCGCTCGATGGAGTGCGGAATCGGCAAGTGCGGCGCCTGCGAAATGCTGGTAGACGGCCACGTGAGGCGCATTTGCATCACGAAGGTGGATGGCGTGCGTGAAGTGCGCCGGATAGATGAAGCGACGTTGCCGCCAGAAGAGCCGGCCAATAGTCCCTCCACAAAGGTTTATCGCACGGCGGTGGCCATCGTGGGCGCAGGGCCGGCGGGGCTTGCCGTGAGGGAGGAGCTGCGGAAGGCGGGAGTGGACAATCTCGTGATCGACAACAACAGCGCGGTGGGCGGGCAGTTCCGCATGCAAACTCATCAGTTCTTCTTTTTCGAGAAGGAGAAGAAGTTTGGCGGGATGCGCGGGTTCGACATCGCCGGAACTCTGGCCGGAGTGGACAACGAGGGCATCATGCTCAACTGCGTGGTGTGGGATATCCTCGAGGGTAAACGCCTGGCTGTGAAGAACATAAAGACGCAGGAGGTGTTTTATGTGGATGCCGATGTGCTCGTGGTGGCCGCCGGCGCCCTGCCCTTCATGCCGCCGTTCAAGAACGACGACTTGCCCGGAGTGTACACCGCCGCTGTGGTGCAGCGGATGATGAACACGGAGTTCACGCTCCTTGGGAAGAACATACTCACCGTGGGGGCCGGCAACATCGGCTATCTCACTTCATATCAGGCCATGCAGGCCGGGGCAAGCGTGAAGGCCATTATCGAGGCCATGCCCCACGAGGGCGGCTTCCCGGTTCAGGCGAACCGCGTGCGCAGGCTGGGCATCCCCATCCTCACCGGCTACACCCTCGTTGAGGCCATCCCCAACGAGGACCGCAGCGGAGTGGTGGGCGCCATCATCGCGCGTTGCGAGAACTTCAAGCCCGTTCCCGGCACGGAGGTGCGTCTGGACGGGATCGACTGCATCAACATCTGCACGGGTCTGCTGCCGGACGGCCAGCTCCTGAAGAAGGGCGAGCGCGTGTTCGGGCGGGCCTGCCACGGCGTCGGCGATGCGGTGAGGATCGGCGAGGGAACATCGGCAGTGCTAAGAGGCCGCCAATGCGCGCTGGAGATTATGCAGGACCTGGGCCTGCGGCCGGACTATAACCGCTATCTCGCTATCAGCAAGGAGTATATCGACTCTCAGCAGCGTCCGGTGCGCATCCAGGACGAGCCCCGTAAGCCGGATCTGTCTCGCACCAAGCCGTTCGTGATTGCAGACTGCTTGTACGGATTCGCCTGCAATCCCTGCTCGTTCGCGTGTAAGCAGGAGGCTATCAAAAAGACATCCACCTCGGTTACGCCGCGGATCGACTACGACAAGTGCATCGGCTGTATGGAATGCGTGTCGCAGTGCCCCGGACTGGCCATTTTCGGCTACAACCCGGGTCGCGGCCTCATGTATTTCCCGTACGAGTTCGACGAACCGGCGGCGAAGGAGGTATTCCTTGTCGATGACAACGGCGCCAAGCTGGGCACCGGCGAAATCGAGCGGATTATCCGTAAGCCCAACAAGACGAATATCGCGGTTGTGAAAGCGGTGTCGTGGATCGGGGCGGCGGGGCTCACGGATGCCCGCGGGTTCATCCCCGTGGACAAGTATCCGGAGCCGCTGCAGCTCACGCCCTGCACTACGGACGGTGCCGCCACCTACGTTTGCCACTGCGAGGATGTTTCGCTGGAGAGCCTGTTGAAACTGCTTGAGGGCCGCAAGAGCATCACGGCACAGGAACTTAAGCACATCTCGCGCCTTGGCATGGGTCCCTGTCGCGGCTCCCGCTGCCTTCCTCGCGCGAAGCAGATTCTTCGCGCCAACGGCATCGAGGTCACGGGCGACTTCACGCCCCGCGGCCCCATGGCGAATCTCGTCGAGATCGGCGGGCTTGTGAATGATTGTCATTTCGACCAAGCGCAGCGCGTGGAGAAATCTCATTTGATCACCGCGGCAGAAAAGACCGAAGCCGAAGTGGTGAGCGTTGGCGCCCTTGTCGCCGGAGGCGGCATGGCGGGCACCGCTACGTTCCGCTACCTGGCCCAGGAGGGCCTCAAGCCCGTGCTGGTGAACAACGACCACGGCAGTTCGTGGCGCTGCATAGCCGGCGGACGCCCCGCCTTCTCGGTGCCCTCCCTCGCGGAAATAGCCCGCGGCAACCTGGAGATTTTCCGCGAGCTGCAGGCGCAGAGGGACATCGACCTAAAGATGACCAGGTACGTGAATTTCGTTCACGACGAGGCCACGTACAAGAGCCTGGATGCCTCCAGGGCGTGGTCGGACGCCTTCATGATCGACAAGAAGGACTTCCCCAAGTACATATCGCCCTACCTTAATCCTTCGCTGGACATTTACTCCCATGCGCTCATTTCCAATGACTGCTGGCAGGCGTCGCCGGGTAAGACCATCGACACGGTGCGTCGTATCGGCATCGGCCTTGGAGGCGAGGTTCTGGAGGATACGGAACTGGTGGATGTGGCTCTCGTGGACGGCGTTTATTACGCTACCGTGAAGCTTCCGGGAGGCCGATACCGCCGCTACAAGACTCGCATTTTCGTGAATGCGATGGGCGCGGGTGCGGAGAAGTTTGCATCGATGCTGGGAATCGAGACGGGGCTGTATCCCGTTAGGCATCAGGCGTTTATCACCAAGAGGCTGCCGCTTCTGGGGCCTGGCGGGGATTCGCTCGATATGCTCATCGACCGTCGCCACAATAAAGGCTTCAGCGCGGTGTACGGGCAGCAGCTCGCCTCTACGGGCCAGATTATCGGCTGCGCCTCTCCTGCGAGCGATTCGGCCGAAGCCGGCAAGGACCTGAAGGTGAACACGCAGGCGTTCCTGGAGATTGCCGCGGAAGTGTTCTGCGAGTGGATTCCGCGCCTTCGCGGCACCTCGTTCCAGGCCACCTGGGCGGGCTACTACACGGAGCCCCGCTACATCGTGGATCCGGCCCTGGGCCTGTTCACCGGCATGCGGGGCCACGGCTTCATGCTCTCGCAGTACATCGGCAAACTGTACGTGGATTCGCTCATGGGCCGTCCGGTTCCGGACTTCTTCCGCGAACTAGCCCTCGGCGGTAACGGCCTTGACGAGAGCGCGTTCAAGTAGCGCTCTTGAGCTGGCGGCTAAGTGCTTGATACAGAGCGCGATGATGGTTAAGGGGTGCAAAATTTTTTGCACCCCAAAACAAGGAACAAATTGTAACACAGATAGTTAAGCGCCAAACATGGATTGCATAAGGATACGCGGGGCGCGCGAGAATAACCTTAAGGGGATAGATTTGGATATCCCCAAGTATAAGGTTACGGTGTTCACGGGGGTTTCGGGCTCCGGGAAGAGTTCGCTGGTGCTGGACACTATCGCGGCGAAGAGCCGGAGGGAACTCAACGACACGTTTCCCACGTTCGTGCAGCAGTATCTGCCCAAGTACGGGCGTCCGCATGTGGACAGCATAGAGGGCCTGCCGATAGCGATAGTTATCGACCAGAAGAAGCCGGCGCAGAACTCACGCTCCACGGTTGGCACGTACACGGATATCTACGCGCTGATGAGGCTGCTGTTCTCGCGTGTGGGTAAGCCGTTCGTGGGGTATTCGGACACGTTCAGCTTCAATCACCCCGCCGGAAGCTGCCCGCGCTGCTCGGGACTTGGCGAGATCCGTGAGCTGGACATTCACAAGCTGGTGGATTTCGACAAGAGCCTAAACGACGAAGACACAATACATTACATCGCGTTCGGCAAGGGCGGCTGGCGATGGATACGCTACGCCCACAGCGGGCTTTTCGACCTGGACAAGAAAATCCGCGACTACTCTCCCGAGGAGCTGGACCTCTTCCTGAACAGCCCGCAGATCCGCCTGAAGAACCCGCCTTCCAACTGGCCCAAGACTGCGAAGTACGAGGGCCTCATCCCCCGAATGTACCGCAGCATCATCAATTCGGAGGAGGGCCTGCTTCACAGCGCGGTGCTGAACCCGATGCTCCGGATGGGCGTTTGCCCTGACTGCGGCGGAACGCGCCTGAACGAGAAGGCCCGTAGTTGTCTCATTGAGGGCAAGTCCATTGCCGATGTGTGCGCGATGTCGATTTCGCGCCTTCGTGCGTGGGTCGATGGGCTGGCCGATCCCCTCGCGGCCGACCTGAAGGCGGCTATCGGCGCACGACTATCTGCGCTGGAGGAAATCGGCCTGGGATATTTGAGCCTTGACAGGGGAGTCGGGACGCTTAGTGGTGGCGAGGCTCAGCGCTGCAAGATTGCGAAGTACATCAACTCGTCGCTTTCCGATGTGCTGTACATTCTGGACGAACCCAGCGTGGGCCTGCACAACCGCGACATCGAGCTCATGAAGCGCTCGGTGCTGCGGCTCCGCGACGCCGGGAACACGGTGCTTCTGGTGGAACATCACCGCGAACTCATCGGCATTGCCGACTGGGTTGTGGACCTTGGTCCCGGCCCCGGTGCCGATGGCGGCCGCATCATCTTTGAAGGCACGTACCCGGAGCTCCTTCGCAGCTCCACCGCCACCGGCCGCCTCCTCGGCGCCTCCCTGCCCTTCAAACCGCACCCCCGCGCCGTTCAGGTGCAAAATGCCCCTCTGGTGCACCCGAACCCCTTAAATTCGGCCTCTCAGGTGCAAAATGGCCCTCTGGTGCACCCGAACCCCTTAGATTCCGTCACTCAGGTGCAAAACGAGCCACTTGTGCACCTGAACCCCGTCTTTCATCTGCGTGGGGCGCGGCTGCATAACCTGCAGAATGTGGACGTGGACATCCCTCTTGGGGTGTTCGGCGTTGTGGCCGGCGTGGCGGGAAGCGGCAAGAGCTCGCTGATGGAGTGCTTCCGCGAGGCGTGGGCCACCTCTGTCATTTCGAGCGAAGTCGAGAAATCTCCGCGCGCCGCGTATGGTCGAGATGACATCGTGTACATAAGCCAGAAAAACATCGGCGTGAGTCTGCGTTCTACTCCGGCAACGTATATGGATGTGGCGGGGGATATCCGCAAGGCGTTCGCCAAGGCGCACAGGCTAAAGGAGGATAATTTCACGTTCAACGGCAAGGGCGGATGTCCGGTGTGTGGCGGTAAGGGGGTGATCGTGTCCGAGATGGCGTTCATGGACTCGATCGAAACCGTTTGCGAAGCCTGCGGCGGCCTCCGCTATGCCCCCGAAGTGTTGAAGTATAAGATCTCTCCGCGCGCTTCGCTTGGTCGAGATGACAGAGAGGGGCAGGGGCCTGGTCGAGAGGACAACGCAACCCTTGTCATTTCGAGCGGAGGCGAAGCCGGAGTCGAGAAATCTCTTAATATAGCGGAAGTGATGGATCTCTCCGTGCGGAAAGCGTCGGAGTTCTTCGCGGGAACCGTGATTGAGCAGAAGCTTAGGCCGCTCGTGGATGTGGGGCTGCAGTATCTACATCTGAATCAGGCGCTATCGACACTCAGCGGCGGCGAGTTGCAGAGGCTGAAACTGGCGTCGTACCTGGGCGAGGAGGGCAAGATATTCATTATCGACGAACCCACGGACGGGCTGCACACGAAAGACGTGCGTCACATCCTGAAGCTTTTCGATTCGCTTGTGGAACGCGGCAACACCGTGTGGCTCATCGAGCACAACACGGACGTGATCCGTAGCGCGGACTATGTGATCGAACTGGGCCCCGGCGCCGGCGAAAACGGCGGCCGCATTATCTTCGCGGGCCCGCCCTCGGCAATGCCCCGCAACAAATCCTCCGTCACCGGCCCGTACCTCTAGCCACACATGCTATGTGTAAAAGGCAATGTGCCTTGTAGGTGCCTGTGAGGGCGATTCGTGTTTACACATGCTATGTGTACTACCCCATAGACTGCGCCAGATGCCAATCACACATACTATGTGTAAAGGTCAATGTGCCTTGTAGGTACTTGTGAGGGCGATTCGTGTTTACACATGCTATGTGTAACAACACGTACTATGTGTGTGAGGGGGGGGAGAAACTACAGCGCCTGAAGCGCAGCCAGGGCGCGGGAAACATCGGCAGAATCCACAACGATGGAGATGGAGAGTTCCTCGCCTCCCTGGGCGGCGGCGATGACGCTAATCCCGGCGGCCCCAAGGGCGCCGAAGACTTTGCCGCTCACTCCGGGGACTTTCTTGATGCGGCTGCCGTAGACTGTAACGATGCCCACCTGCTGGTTGAAGAGCATGACGTCGTCCAGGGGCATGAGCGGGTTGTCCGCCACAAGGGCCTCAAGGGCAGAGGTTGCGCGGGATGCGTCGCCGGAAGGAATCGCAAAGGAGATGGAGTATTCGGAAGATGTCTGCGCGATGAACCTGATGTTCACTCCAGCGGCACCAAGGCAGCCCATAATTGAGGAGGAAATGCCCACGGAGCCCAGCAGGCCCGTGCCATAGACGGTTACCAGAGCCAGGTCTTCATCCACCATCACGCCGGTTACGGCGCCTTCTTTCTCCTCCACGGAATCTGAAATCACTGTGCCTTCGAAAGCGGGATTGAAGATGTTGCGAACCACCACGGGGATGTCGGCGTTCTTCGCAGGCCACAGGGCCGATGAGGCGAACGGCGCGGCAGAACCGGCGCAGAAGTGTGCGGCCTCGTCGAAAGTGAGGGCGGGGCGTGCGTCCAGGCCATCGGCCTCCGTATAAAATTCCACACATTCGGCACCCAGGGCCGATGCGATGAGCGACGCCAGTATGTTGGAGCCGCCGCGGCCGATACGGACGACATATCCGCTCTCCAGACGGCCGTAGCCGCCTGAAACTATGAGCCTGCCAATGCCCTTGCAGCGCATTGCGATGGCCTCGCGCGAGCGTGCCCAGTCGAACACGGGCTTGCGGCCCGGCTCCGGCTCGCGGCACACGACGAAACCGGTGCCGTCCACCACGCTGCTGCCGGGAACCCCGCATGAGATTGCATCGGCACAAAGCCTTGCGCACTTTGCCAGAAGGTAATCCTCCACGCTCTTCAGTGGCGCATACACGAACATTCCTTCGCTCAGGTAGGAGTGCACCTGCACCTCGAAATCGGCCAGTTTCTCCAGATACAGGGGATTGTCCGATACCACGCGGAAATACTCCAGAAGGGTCTCAAGGTCCTTCCTGCCGTCTTCCTTGCGTACGATTACGCTTTCGATGAGGCTGCGGAACAGCTTTTCCACGTACTTTTCCGGACGAACCACCGCGATGGTATTATCGTCTATCAGAGAAACGATAGCATCATAATTGTCGCGCCTGAGTACAAAGGATTTTATTTTCATAGCAAAGTGTTATTAACAGAACCCAAAATTACGAACTTTATTCCGTTTTGACAAGCACCGCCGTGGCCCAAACCTCGCATCCTTCTCCGCGCCCTACAAAGCCAAGCCGCTCAGTTGTGGTGGCCTTCACGCTCACACGATCCGGGGAACAGCCAATTACAGAGGCCAGTGTAGAACGCATCAGGCCGATGTGGGGTGCCAACTTCGGCGCCTGCAATGCGATGGTGATATCGGCATTCCCCAGCTTCCAGCCTTTCTTCGAAGCGAGCGCGACAACCTTCCCAAGCAGTATTTTGCTGTCGATTCCCTTGTATGCTGGGTCTGAATCCGGGAAAAGGTGGCCGATGTCGCCGAGGGCCAGCGCGCCAAGGATGGCGTCGCACAGGGCGTGGATTGCCACATCCCCGTCGGAATGTGCCACGAAGCCGATTTCCGAAGGAATCTGAACGCCCCCAAGGTACATTGGCAGGCCCGGGGCCAGGGCGTGAACGTCGTATCCGTTGCCGATTCTTATATCCATCATTTTGCAAAGATACGGAAAAAAGAGTACATTTGCAGGTTAGCGCGCACATAATGCGCGCGCCCCCAGGCTATGGCAGGATTCAATTTCGGTTTTTTCGGTAACCCGGAGCATCGCGTCTTCAATTACAAACCAAGGTATTACGACCCGGAGGAAGAAGAGCGCAAACGCATGTTCGGCGACGTGGACGGCACCAACGAGGCCGCCCGCAAGAAGGGCGAATACGTGCCCGGCAGCAGCATCCGCGGCGCTTTCCGCGACGGCAACTACCAGAAAACCCGCAGTACGCAAAGCCGTACGCAGATGATTATCAGCATCGTCACGCTCCTTCTCATAGCCGTGGTGCTTGTGTATATCACCAAATTCTACTCGCTCCTGTAATGCCCACCCTTAGGATACTTCCGAAGAATCTCTCCGACATGATCGCCGCCGGGGAAGTGGTGCAGAGGCCCGCTTCCGTGGTGAAGGAACTCATGGAGAACGCCGTGGACGCCGGAGCCACCGAAATCGCGGTGAATATCCTCGACGCCGGCAGAACGCTCATCCAGGTGATTGACAACGGCTGCGGAATGAGTGCCGATGATGCCGTCCTGTGCTTCGAGCGCCACGCAACCTCGAAAATCGCCACTCCGGAAGACCTCAGCGACATCGAAACCTTCGGCTTCCGCGGCGAGGCCCTTGCTTCGATTGCGGCGGTAGCGGATGTTACCCTGCGAACCAGGCAGGCCGATGACGAAGTGGGCACCGAAGTGGAATTCGCGGCGTCGGAGCATCTCTCAACGCGCGAAATCGCCGCCCCCACGGGCTGCAACTTCGCAGTGAGGAACCTCTTTTTCAACGTTCCCGCCCGTCGCAAGTTCCTGAAATCGGACAGCGTGGAGTTCCGCCACATCCTGGAAGAATTCCAGAGGGTGGCCCTCACCCGCCCGGAAATATCGTTCACGCTTAGCCATAACCACCGCGATGTGCATGTGCTAAAGCCCGCGCAGGGGCTCAAGTTCCGCATCATGGACCTGATGGGCGCCGGTGTCGTGGGATCGGTTGTGGAAGTTGGGGCGGTAACCTCCGTTGCCAATGTGGAGGGCTATGTGGGCCGGCCGGAAGCCGCCCGCAAGACCGTCGGCTGCCAGTTCTTCTTCGTTAACGGCAGGTATTTCCGCAGCGCGTATCTTCACAAAGCCGTGATGAAGGCGTACGAGGAACTCATTCCGGACGGAACCACTCCCTCGTACTTCATCTATCTGGACGTGGAGCCCGCCACGATGGACGTGAACATCCATCCCACCAAGACGGAAATCAAGTTCGAGCAGGAGAGCGTCCTGTTTCAGGTGCTGTACGCCGCCGTGCACGAGGCCCTTGGCCGCCGCGCCGCTGAAGGCCGCATCGACTTCGACGACACTTCCTCCGAAATCACCCTCCCGGGTAAGCATTTCGAGGAGTATCATCCCGTATCCGTCCCCCAGGCGGGCGTGGATCCCAATTATGACCCGTTTGTAAGTGCAATGGGTGGGATGGAGATCTCTCCGCGCGGCCCTATGGGCCTTGGTCGAGATGACAACACTACTGTCATTTCGAGCGGAGCCGAAGGCGGAGTCGAGAAATCTTTTAGGCCTTCCCAATACACAGACAAATCCCAGAACTACAGTGCCCTGTTCCAGGACGTGAATGTGCCATCGCCCAGCCGAATACTGGTGATAAAGAACCGCTTCATATTCACCCCGTCAGCCTCCGGCGTGATGGTGGTGAACATCCGGCGCGCACGCGAACGCGTTCTGTACGAGCGTTTCCTCGCCCTCATGGGCAAGGACGGCCACGTGATGGAGAGCTCGCTCTTCCCGGTTGAGGTGGCTGTGGGCGAAACCGGCCGCATGGCCATCGAAGAGCACATCCCCATGCTCAAGAAGCTGGGCTTCGAGATAGACCCGTTCGGCCGCGATTCAGTGGTAGTGAACGCTGTTCCGGAAGGCTACAGCACGGAGCCGGCCAAAGTGCAGGCGATGGTGGACGACCTCCTTCTGGTTCTTGCCGATGACGCCGCAACCCTTCCCCGCATGATGGAGCAGGCGACGGCCCAGAAGTTCGCGGTGCTGGGCGCTTCGCAGGGCGCCGCGATAACAAATCCCACCGAGGCCCAGGCCCTTGTGGACGCGCTCCTCGCATCCGAGAATCCCGAATACACGCCCTCCGGACGAAAGATTATTGCAATCCTCACTCAGGACGAGCTGGAGAAGTTGTTTTAAGCTACACGATGAGAAGATTCTTTGCAAACATACCGCAGGTTACCCGAAACCTCCTTATCATAAACATCATTTTCTTCCTGGCAACGCTGCTGGCGGAGGATTTCATGCTTCGCACTTTCGCGATGTTCTATCCGGCATCGCCGCTATTCCGCTTCTGGCAGCCGCTCACGCACATGTTCATGCACGGCGGTTTCTGGCACATCTTCTTCAACATGTATTCGCTGCTCATGTTCGGAAGCGTTGTGGAGAAAGCCATCGGCCCGAAAAAATTCCTGGTGCTGTATTTCATCTGCGGTTTCGGAGCCGCGGCGCTGCACACCGGAGTGGAGTATCTGTCGGCCTCGTCGTTCCTGGCACTCGGCAAAACCGCGGAGTACAGCCAGCTCCTCTACACCCCGGTTGTGGGTGCTTCCGGTGCCATTTACGGCCTTCTGGTGGCCTTCGCGATGATTTATCCGGACGCCCGTCTCACCCTCATCTTCCCGCCCATCACCCTGGACGCGAAATGGTGGGTGATTATTTTCATCGGCATAGAACTTATCACCGGAATCACCGGCACGGCCATGGGAATCGCGCATTTCGCCCATCTTGGCGGAGCGCTCTTCGGCTTCCTGCTGATATTCATCTGGCGAAAGACATATCGGCTTTGGGATAAAGAGAAATGGGTATGACCATTGAAGAGGCATATTCCGGCGCACTCGAAGCGCTGCGCGGAGGCGGTACAATCCTGTACCCCACGGATACCGTCTGGGGCCTTGGCTGCGATGCCACGAATCCGGAGGCGGTGAGGCGTATCTACGAAATAAAGCGCCGGGACGACTCCAAATCGCTGGTTCTCCTGGCGGATTCGCTGGATATGGTGGCAAAGTACATCCGGGAGATTCCCTCCATCGCCATCGACCTGGTTGAGGTGAATGATGTGCCGATGACGATAATCTACCCCGGAGCCATAGCCGGAGCGCCCGATGCCCCCGGCGACCGCTGGCACCTCGCCTGGAACTGCGTGGCGGAGGACGGCTCGGTGGGAATCCGCATCCCCTCTTGCTGCGAATTCTGCATCGGCCTGGTGCATAAACTGGGGCGCCCGATCGTGAGCACATCGGCAAATATTTCCGGACAGCCGGCCCCGTCGAGGTTCAGCGAGATTGTTCCGGAGATTAAGGACGCGGTGGATTTCGTGGTGGCCCCGTCCATCGACCGCGGCTCCACGGGAAAACCTTCGCAGATTATCAAGCTGGGGCTTCGCGGCGAAGTGGAAATCATCCGCAAATAACAAGAAAACGAGAAAAAAACTTGCGGATTGAAAAAAAGTTTATACCTTTGCAGTCCCGTTTTGCGCCGGGCCCCGGCCCGCGCCCGGGAACATTGAGATATGGTGTAATGGTAGCACTACAGATTCTGGCTCTGTCAGTGAGGGTTCGAGTCCTTCTATCTCCACAAAAACTGCGGGGTAGCTCCGCTGGGTAGAG